>QQTW01000088.1_pt1 | contig 50194 bp, 42 predicted proteins | sample 1904831 | NCBI WGS metagenome assembly QQTW01 (sample SAMN09435610, study PRJNA476489) | Subsurface metagenome, whole genome shotgun sequencing project.
ATAAATAAGCAATATTTTCCTGCTCAAACCAAAACTTATACTTACTACCCATGCTCTCATTTTTGCGGCGTTCGTAAATTTCTTGGGTAATAGTAATAACTTGGTATTCCGGCGTGCTTATCATTAGGGAGGAGTGCGTTGCAAACACTAATTAATGCCCTGACCAATCTATCAAGAATACATATATAAAGACGTTTCAGTGAAACGTCTCTACACCGAAAAATGATTCCCTCAAAACGAACTTATTTATTGCTGCTATTCGGAATTGCGATCGCACTTTCTACCTCTATTATCTGGAATGTCCAAACAAGTATAGTAGTTACTCTGCTATTTGATGCCATTGTTTTAGGATTAATGGTCGTCGATAATTTACGCGCAAAACCCCACCGCGCCCACATCACACGCACCTTACCACCGCGATTATCTATTGGGCGCGATAACCCTGTAGTGTTAAGCATTTCATCAAAAAATCGCCCCGTCGAAATTCAGATATGCGATCGCCCACCGACTGAATTTAAACTTACTCAACGGGTGTTATCTACTTCCTTACCTAGCAACACTACTACCGAATTAACCTATACAGTTTCTCCAATCAAACGCGGCGAATTTGACTATGGCGATATTCAAGTACGACAATTAGGTAATTGGGGACTTTCTTGGGACAGTTTTAAAATCTATTGCAGTCAAAAAGTAAAAGTTTACCCAGACTTATTAGGACTAAAAAGTTTATCCATTCGCCTAACGTTACAATCTAGCGGTGCTTTGCGGAAGATGCGTACTCTAGGGATAGGTACAGAATTTGCCGAATTGCGCGATTATGGCAAAGGCGACGATTTGCGCTTAATTGACTGGAAAGCTACTGCAAGGCGCGATCGCCCTTTAGTACGAGTTTTAGAACCAGAACAAGAACAAACCCTAATTATCTTACTTGATCGCGGACGCTTAATGACTGCCCAAGTTGGAGGATTAAAGCGCTTTGACTGGGGAATGAATGCTACTTTATCTTTAGCACTAGCGGGATTAAATCGAGGCGATCGCGTCGGGGTGGGTGTCTTCGATCGCCAAATGCACCTATGGATTCAACCTGCTAGAGGACAACACCAATTAAGCCATCTTATAGATCGCCTCACGCCAATTCAACCAGTGTTGCTCGAATCCGACTATATGGGAGCAGTGACAAACGTAGTCCAGGAGCAAACTAGACGCGCTTTAGTAGTATTGATTACCGACCTAGTAGACAGCACCGCATCGGCGGAATTGTTAGCCGCTATGGGACGATTAGCGCCGCGTTACTTGCCTTTTTGCGTCACCTTAGGCGATCGCCAAGTAGAAGAAATTGCCCATACCCCAACTCTAGACATCACAACTACTTACACTCGCGCCGTAGCAATAGATTTACTCGCCCAACGACAACTAGCTTTTGCAAAACTCAAGCAAAAAGGAGTATTAGTCTTAGATGCGCCTTGCGATCGCCTTAGCGAACAAATTGTCGATCGATATCTGCAACTCAAAGCCCGCAATCAATTGTAATTTACTATCCCCTACCTTTAGGAAACGCCCCCGGTTTTACTTGAATAACTTGAGTTTTACCATTGCGTTGTACTTCCATTGCCAAAGTAGTTCCAAGCGTCATAGATTCAACGTACTGCTGCACCTCTGAAGACTTTTTAACCGGGGTATTATTGATTTTTTGAATTACATCCCCTTCTTTCAATCCGGCTTGTGCTGAAGGGGATTTTCTTAAAACTTCGACAATTAACACCCCAGAATTTTGCTTAACATTCAAATCAGTTTCTTGATTAATTTGGTCTTTCGTAGCGCTAGTTAAATCCACCATCTTAATTCCCAAAAATGGATGATCTACGCTGCCTTTAGTAAACAACTGATTGGCTACACGGGCGGCGGTTTGAATGGGAATTGCAAAACCCAATCCTTGAGCATCGGAACGAATAGCAGTATTTACCCCAATTACCTCCCCTTGGGCGTTTAATAATGGCCCCCCAGAGTTTCCGGGATTAATTGCTGCATCGGTTTGAATAAAACTTACTCGCTTATCGGGAACTCCAACTTGAGCGCTGGAACGGTCTGTAGCGCTAATAATCCCAATAGTTACAGTGTTATCTAAACCTAAAGGATTGCCAATGGCGATCGCCCATTCTCCAGGAATTAAATTATTAGAGTTACCAATTCTCACTTGGGGCAAATTTTGCGCCTTAATTTTCACCGCCGCCACATCAGTAACGGTATCTACTCCAACAACTTTCCCTTCAAAACTCCGCCCATCTTTTAAAGTAACTTGTACGGTATCTGTATCGGCGACTACGTGAGCGTTGGTAAGTAAATGACCATCAGCGCTTAAAATAAAACCCGAACCTGTACCGCGCTCTAGTCGCTCGTCAGGAATTGGTTGCTCGTCGCCAAAAAAGCGGCGAAATAAAGGATTGTCCAAGGCTTCAGGAATTTGATTAGTTACTTTGCGCGTGGCGTTAATTCGGACTACCGCCGGGCCCACTTCTTCAACAGCCGTAGCGATAAAATTGCGGTCGCGCTCTTGAATAACTCCCGCCGTAACGCTCCTGTCTACGGGTGGATTAGCTGGAGGAAGGATTATTGGTACAGTTCTTAATTGCTGAAATGGTTGTTTGGGCGATGGTAAATAACGACTGCCAAATACTCCTGCACCACCGCCGATAATTAGTAAAGTAAGAGAAAAAGTCAACTTTTTTAAAGATAAACCCATATTATTTGCTGCTTTCTAACCGCTATGCAGATATTAATTTTTAAACTTCAAAGATTCGCTCTAGCTATTTTTAACTTTAACTTGTGCTAGGCGATCGCCACACTAACACAGGTGACAAAAGGCGATCGCCCCTACAATTTAATTATTATGATTCTACGCTTACTGTTATCCTCAACACTTTTTGGTTTAATTCTAGCCACCGATTCCCCGCAGCTAATTGCCGCTCCCACAGCGCCAACAAGGTGTTCTACCCCTGACTTATCACGTTACAACGGTATTCTAGTCGAAGTACCTAGGGGTCAAACTTGGAAGCAATTGGCAGCCCAATACAATGTCCGCGCCGATGTATTATTTGAACTCAATGGTTGCCAAGATGTACCGCAATCTGTATTCATCCCTGGGGTAAATGGGTCGTCTGAGTCTATCTCTAAACAAACCATCAAAGGCTACCCTCTACCCCAAAAAGCAAATATAGCTTTGGGTTATGGCTGGCAAGTAGACCCATTTACAAGTAAAGTAATTTTTCATAGTGGGATAGATTTATTAGCACTTTTAGGAACCCCCGTACAGGCAGCAAATGATGGAACCGTTGCTTTTGCAGACGTTCAAGCAAGTTATGGCAATTTAGTTGTAATTAATCATTCTAGTGGCAAACAAACCCGCTACGCCCATTTACAGTCTTTAACTGTACGTGCAGGTCAAATAGTTAATCAAGGCGATGTAATTGGCAAAGTTGGTATTACTGGCAAACCTAGCTCTAAGCAAGCCCATTTACACTTTGAGTTGCGTTATGCGTCGGGTAGCGGTTGGACGGCAGAAGATCCAGCACTAATAAGTAAATAATCCTTAAATTTGTCAATCTTTCTAAAGTGTGAACTTTGCGAATATTTGGCAGGCAAATTGTTTAGCCTTAACTTAGCTAAGTATTCTATGATATAAAGCAATTTAATCAAAGTCTAAATAAAGTCACCGCCTATAAATTTTGAGTACCGCCAAATCGTGCGCGATCAAATTAAAAGTCAGCTTGAGGAGTTTCTAGAACTTGAAGCCCAAGGACAACAAAAACCTGCTATCAAAAGTAAAGTCGCGGCGATGCCGCACTAAACCCTTTACAATAACGTCATTTACAAGATTCGGATGTTTGAGAGGATAAAAAAAGTCTTTTGATTAGTATCTAATATTTGCATCCAGGCTTAAAAAGCTGACTCAAAAATATTTCCCCCCTTATTAAGGGGGGTTAGGGGGGATCTCCCACGATCGCAAGTTACCAAATATCCAATAGATTGTTGTTTGTTACTCAAACCCAGACCTTACAAGTTTAAAAAAATCAGAGGTTAAATATTTCATGAAAGTTTTACTTTTATATCCCCTATTTCCTAAAAGTTTTTGGTCTTTTGAAAAAACCTTAGAATTGCTAGGGCGTAAAGCAATGCTACCGCCTTTGGGATTGGTTACAGTAGCGGCAATTTTGCCCCAAGAATGGGAATATAAGTTAGTTGATCGCAACGTTAGCGAAATCACTGAAGATATATGGCAATGGGCAGATTTAGTGATTCTTTCGGCGATGATTGTCCAGAAAAAAGACTTGCTTGCTCAAGTTCAAGAAGCAAAAAAACGCGGTAAATTAGTAGCTGTAGGTGGCCCTTATCCCACAGCTTTACCTCTTGAAGCTCAAGGTGCGGGAGCAGACTTTTTGATTTTGGATGAAGGGGAAATTACCCTTCCGATGTTTGTAGATGCGATCGCACGGGGTGAAAAAAGCGGCACTTTTCGGGCTATTAATGGCGAAAAACCCGATGTCAGTAATACGCCAACTCCCCGTTTTGACTTGCTAAAGTTTGATGCTTATTCGGAAATGTCAGTACAATTTTCGCGCGGTTGTCCGTTTCAATGCGAATTTTGCGACATTATCGTACTTTACGGGCGCAAACCTCGCACCAAAACCCCAGCCCAAATTATCGCCGAGTTAGAGTGTCTTTACGATCTTGGCTGGCGACGCAGTATTTTTATGGTAGACGACAACTTTATTGGCAATAAACGCAATGTAAAGTTGTTTCTTAAAGACTTAAAGCCTTGGATGGTTGAAAAACGTTATCCTTTCTCCTTTGCAACGGAAGCATCAATTGATTTGGCAAAAGATCAAGAATTGATGGATATGATGGTTGATTGTAACTTTGGTTCGGTGTTTTTGGGCATTGAAACCCCCGACGAAGAAAGCTTGACTTTGACGCAAAAGTTTCAAAATACCCGCGATTCATTAACTGATTCTGTTCATGCAATTACTCGTACTGGGTTGCGCGTAATGGCTGGGTTTATTATTGGGTTTGATGGCGAAAAATCGGGCGCAGGCGATCGCGTGGTTAAGTTTGTGGAAAAAACTTCTATTCCTACAGCTATATTTAGTATGCTGCAAGCATTGCCCGATACGGCGCTAACTATCCGCCTCGAAAAAGAAGGTAGATTGCGTTCAAAAGATGGCAACATCAATCAAACTACATTGATGAACTACGTCCCCACTCGTCCTTTAGAAGAAATTGCCAGCGAATACATTGCAGCTTTTTGGGAATTGTACGATCCAGAAAAGTTTTTAGATCGTACTTATCGCCACTTCCGCATTTTAGGAGAAGCCAAATATCCCGATAAAGGTAATTCTTCTAAAACTGGAGTCGATTTAAAGGTAATTCAGGCTTTTCTAACAATTTGCTGGCGACAAGGTTTAGTTCGCAAAACTCGTTATGCTTTCTGGCGCAATTTGTTTAATATGTATCGTTACAATCGCGGTGGAATTAGCAGCTACTTGTCAACTTGCGCCCAAATCGAGCATTTTCTAGAATACCGAGAAATTGTCAAAGCTGAAATTGAAGCGCAATTAGCCGAATTTTTAGCAGAAGAAGCCAAAATTAAAGTTCAGACTCCTCAAGTAAATGTCACAGCTTTAGCTAGTTAAGCCTAAGAGTAGGGCGCGTTTTATCTATGCGCCCTATGACCGTAAATTACAGCAATTTAACGGCGCGTAGCCCGAAAAGTAAGCCCACCGCCAGGGCGAAAAATCCGCCCAAAAGCAAGACGTAAGAAATAACTCCAAACATTTGTGTTTCTCCATTAGCTATAAAGAATATTGAAACATTAGTTGAAGTAATTGCAGCGCCCAGTCGCCAATTGAAATATTTGCTATGGCTATTATTAGTGTAAATCTACCTTCTGAGTCTTACGACATTGCGATCGCACCAGGCAATTTAGAATTGCTGGGTGAAAAAATGGCTACCCTCAAATTGGGTAAAAAAGTTTTATTAGTATCCAACCCCTCTGTCTTTGGTCATTATGGGGAAAGAGCGGTTTCATCTCTTTTGAATGCAGGCTTTGATGTCACAACTTGCCTTCTCAAGGATGGCGAACAATATAAAAACTTAACCTCTATCCAGCAAATCTACGACAAAGCCTTAGAAAATCGCCTAGAACGCGCGTCAACGATGGTTGCTTTAGGTGGGGGAGTAATTGGAGATATGACAGGCTTCGCGGCGGCTACATGGCTAAGAGGGATTAATTTTGTGCAAGTCCCCACTACGTTATTGTCAATGGTGGATGCTTCTATTGGTGGCAAAACAGGCGTAAATCATCCCCAAGGCAAAAATTTAATTGGCGCATTCCATCAGCCACGATTGGTACTAATCGATCCGCAAGTGTTGGATACCTTACCTGTGCGGGAGTTTCAAGCCGGGATGGCAGAAGTAATTAAGTATGGAATAATTTGGGACGCAGATTTATTTGAGCAAATGGAAAAGTGCGATCGCCTAGACGAAATGCGTTACCTGTCCCCCAGTTTGCTGCAAACTATTTTAGCGCGTTCTTGTCAAGCTAAAGCTGATGTCGTCAGTAAAGATGAAAAAGAAGCAGGATTGAGGGCAATTCTTAATTACGGTCACACTATTGGTCATGCGGTAGAAAGCTTGACAGGCTATCAAGTAGTTAATCATGGCGAAGCTGTAGCGATCGGGATGGTAGCGGCGGGAAAATTAGCAGTAAAACTAAATTTGTGGGACGAGCGAAGTCAAGCACGGCAACTTGGACTAATTCAAAAAGCTGGGCTTACAACTAAATTACCTATGGGAATAAATATTAATGCAATCTCTGACTCTTTACAAACTGATAAAAAGGTTAAAGCAGGTAAGATTAGATTTGTCCTACCTACTCAAATTGGATCTGTAGAAATAACAGACAAAGTGCCAACAGATTTAATTAGTCAAGTTTTGCAGGAAATGCAGTAAATTTATTTTTTCTTTGTAATTTGAGCGGGTAATATATCTGCTCAAATTACTACTTGTTTCTATGGAAATTTTGCTTTAGAAAAATACAGACTTGGGGCAGATCCTTCAAATCCTTGCAAATAATAGTTTTATCGGTACAATTAAAGTTTTTGTCTTTGGTAAACTTAGTTGTAGAAGTCTTGTAAGTTTAATTTGTTTTCTGTATTAATCAATACAATTTATTTGTTGTATTTTTGCTTTTATTGAACGTAAGTAATTTTTTAGCAGTTTAAAAATAGGATTTTAAACAGTACAAATAACTGGATTTTTTAGCTGTTAATCAATAACATCTTTGAAGAATATAAAGTGAAGAAAGCTTAATTTATTCAGAGAAGCAAAACTTGCTGTAGACATAAAGAGGAGAAAACTATGCCAGAAGTGCTGTTTAAAGTTGACTTGAATAAGCCAATGACGGAACAAGATGCTGTTGGGCATAATCGTTGGCATCCTGATATTCCGGCGGTTGCTTCTGTTAATCCTGGTACGGTGTTTCGGATTGAGTGCAAAGACTGGACAGATGGACAAATTCACAATAATGATAGTCCTGAAGATATCCGCACAGTTAATTTAACTATTCCTCACGTTTTAAGCGGGCCGATCCACGTTAATGGTGCAGAACCCGGCGATTTGCTGGTTGTAGATATTTTAGATGTGGGAACTTTGCCTAACTACGAGTGGGGTTTTACAGGGATTTTTGCCAAAGAAAACGGCGGCGGTTTTTTAACTGAGCATTATCCGGTAGCACAAAAAGCAATTTGGGATTTACAAGGCATTTATGCGCGCAGCCGTCACATTCCCGATGTCAAATTTGCTGGGATTCCCCACCCTGGATTAATTGGTTGCGCTCCTTCCCATGAATTGCTGGCTACTTGGAATAAGCGTGAAGCGGAATTAGTCGCTACTGACCCTGATCGCGTACCAGCTTTAGCTTTGCTCCCCAACGCCAAAGATGCAATTTTAGGTTCTCTTAAAGGCGCGGAATTTGACCGCATAGCAAAAGAAGCTTGTAGGACAATTCCACCCCGCGAACATGGCGGAAATTGCGACATCAAAAACTTATCCAAAGGCTCAAAGGTTTATTTTCCCGTCTATGTTGAAGGTGCAAAGCTTTCCATGGGAGACATTCACTTTTCCCAAGGTGACGGAGAGATAACTTTTTGCGGCGCGATTGAAATGGCTGGCTACCTCGATTTGCACGTCGAATTAATTAAAGGAGGTGTAGAAAAATATAGCGTAGTTAACCCCATATTTAAGCCCGGCCCCGTTCAGCCTCATTACTCAGAATTTTTGGTATTTGAAGGGATTTCTGTAGATGAATTTTCGGGCAAACAGTATTATTTAGATGCTCATGTTGCCTATCGTCGTGCTTGCTTGAATGCGATCGCTTATTTCAAAAAGTTTGGTTATACAGGTGAACAAGTTTATTTACTTTTAGGTTCGGCTCCCGTAGAAGGACGCATTAGTGGCATTGTAGACATTCCCAACGCTTGCTGTACGATCGCTGTACCCACCGCAATTTTTGAGCGTAACGTACTACCTACTTAGGTAAAAGCTAATTAGGTAAAAGCTAAACTCCAAATATTTTCCCCCTTTTTTAAGGGGAGTCAAAAAGCGGTGTAGCTACGCTTCCCGCTTTATTGACGTGGGTTAGGGGGGATCTCCAAATCAGTTTATCAAACCCACTAATCGCCAAAAATTTACTACCAAGGAAATAGCAACTAATGCCTTTATACGATTTTCGATGCGATTGCGGTGTATTTGAGCAAAGCCGCAGCCTTCAACAAGCAGGAGAGCCGATATTTTGCCCAACATGCCAAACTGTCGCCAAACGGCTTGTATCTGCGGTGGGCATACTCAAAACCCCCACCCAACTAAGCAAGCGAGTAGAACAAAGCGGCGAACCTCGCGTAGTGCAACGTCTAAACGCGCCCAATCATTCAACCCATAAACACAACCATCATCACGGACGACCCTGGGCGATCGGTCACTAAGAAAAGTCCCAATTACCAATTCCCTGTTAAGATAAATCTCTGCTAGTACATCCCGGTCTGTTGCTGGCGGAGTTGACTTGCTTGTTCGAGCCATCCAACTAAACCACAAATTTTTTGCTCTTAGACTGGTTCCATTTTGATTTGGATAGGGGCAACTCTTGGAGCCATCGTAATTTATGACATTTTCTGATCTTGGTCTTTCCCAAGACTTGCTTCGTGCTGTCGCCGAGCAGGACTACAACGAGCCTACACCCATTCAACAGCAAGCAATTCCAGCTATTTTACAAGGAAAAGATGTTTTCGCCAGCGCCCAAACAGGGACGGGTAAAACGGCAGGTTTTACCTTACCTCTATTGCAACTCCTCAACAACTCTAGTTCCCGCAAAGAGTATCGTACACCGCGCGCTCTAATCCTCCTCCCCACCCGCGAACTAGCTCAACAAGTAGGAGATAGTGTGAGAACCTATGGCAAATACCTACCCCTGCGTTCGGCTATCGTCTATGGTGGGATTGGTCTTAGACCGCAAATTCAAACCCTGCGCCAAGGCGTTGATATTGTCGTCGCTACTCCCGGTCGCTTACTCGACCACTTAGAGCAAAAAAACCTCGATCTTTCCCACATAGAAATACTTGTGCTGGATGAATGCGATCGCATGTTAGATATGGGCTTTATCCACGATATCCGCAAAATTTTGGCGAAATTGCCCTCCGCTCGGCAAACACTGATGTTTTCCGCTACCTTTTCTAAAACCATCCAGCAACTTGCAAATACTCTGCTCAAAACTCCGATTTTAATTGAGGTTGCTTCCCGCAATACCGCCTCTGAGCAAGTACAACAAGTCGTTCATCTGGTCGAACGCGATCGCAAGCGAGAATTACTCTCTTACATGATTAGCTTTCACAACTGGAAACAAGTGCTAGTTTTTACCCGGACAAAACACGGTGCTAGTCGTCTAGCCGAGCAGCTTGCCAAAGATGGTTTAAAAACCGCCGCGATTCATGGCAACAAAAGTCAAGCGGCTCGTCTCAAAGCTTTAAACGATTTTAAGCAAGGCAAGGTGCGGGTATTAGTTGCTACCGATGTAGCCTCACGGGGGCTAGATATAGAGAGGCTGCCTCATGTGGTAAATTATGAACTGCCTAATGTTCCCGAAGACTACGTGCATCGCATCGGGCGCACAGGTCGCGCCGGAATGGAAGGCTGCGCCGTTTCCCTAGTCTGCAAAGATGAATATCCATTTTTGACCAGTATCGAAAAATTGCTCAACTATACTATTGTTAAAGTCGCAGTCCCAGGTTACGAATCGAACTTTACACCACCATCGGCGGCAGAGCCTTCCCCGGTTAAACGCTCTAAGCAACGTCGTAGTAATTGGTCAAAGTCTCACTCGCCAGCCAAACCTGTAAAAAGCCGCGCTCAAAACTAACTGCATTCTAGAACGCAACCTAACTAGAATGCAAAACTAAGTAACTGCTAATTTGCCGCAATTCCTTCTTGTCTAGCTGCTCTTTGAACGGCACCAGCCACCGCACTTACAACCCGCTCATCAAACACTGAGGGGACAATGTGTTGGCGGTTGAGGTCAGAGGGTTTGACTAATGAAGCGATCGCATAGGCTGCTTCTAAATACATTGTTGTAGTAATAGTTGAGGCGCGACAGTCTAAAGCACCGCGAAATACCCCAGGAAAAGCCAACACATTATTAATTTGGTTGGGGTAATCGCTTCTCCCCGTCGCCATCACTGCTACATAGTCGGTTACAAGTTCTGGCTGAATTTCTGGAATCGGGTTTGCCATCGCAAAGACAATCGGTTCGCTTGCCATTGAGCGCACCATTTCCGGCGTAACTACACCAGGGGCGCTCACCCCAATAAATACATCTGAACTCATCATCGCCGCCGCTAAACCGCCCATTTTATCAATCGCAAACTCTAGCTTTTCGGGGGTCATATCCGGGCGCTGAGTCGATAAAATGCCTTTAGAGTCGCACATCCAGATAGTTTCGGCTCCAGCTTTACGCAACAAGCGCGCGATCGCAACTCCTGCCGCCCCCGCACCGTTAATAATGATTTTTACCTTAGTTAAAGGCTTATTGACCAGCTTCAGGGCATTAATCAACGCCGCTAAAGTTACAATTGCTGTGCCGTGTTGGTCATCGTGGAAAACCGGAATATTCAATTGTTCGCGCAGTAGCTTTTCAATCTCAAAGCAACGAGGGGCGGCAATATCTTCTAAGTTTACGCCGCCAAATACGGGGGCAATTTGCTTAACGGTTTCCACAATAGTTTTAGTATCTTGACTAGCTAGGCAAATGGGAAAAGCATCAATCCCGGCAAATTCTTTAAACAGCATCGCCTTACCTTCCATTACAGGCAGTGCTGCTTCTGGCCCCAAATTACCTAAACCTAATACCGCACTACCATCAGTAACGATCGCTACGGTATTTTGCTTAATGGTTAAATGGTAAGCCTGTTCGGGGTCAGTGGCTATTGCCATACAAATTCTGCCCACTCCTGGAGTGTAAGCCATTGCCAAATCTGCCAAGCTTTTAATGGGAATGCGACTTGTAATACTAATTTTGCCGCCGCGATGCAAATTAAAAGTGCGATCATAGACATCTATTAATTTAATGTCGGGTAAAACTTTAATCGATTCAACAATTGTTTCGGCGTGTTCGGTACTAGCCGCATCTACGGTAATATCACGAATCGAAACATCGCGGGTTTGCTCGATCAAGTCGATTTGACCGAGATTGCCGCCCGATGATGCGATCGCACCAGTTACACTTGCCAGCATTCCCACCCGGTTAGGAATTTCTAAGCGTAGCGTCAAACTAAAGCTAGAGTTGGGGGTCAAATTTACCATGCTAAGTACCGCGATTCTCCGTTATTGAAGCAATTGATTGTAGCAATACACCTTAAGTTGGCACAAATTGCGATCGCAAACTGATAGGAATTTGACAGATAAGCCATTAAATAGCTCTACTGGTACGCATTGAGGTGACAAATTGCTCAAATAAATAATCAGCGTCGTGGGGGCCAGGGCTTGCTTCGGGGTGGTACTGTACCGAAAACATCGGTAAGGTTTTATGCTTTAATCCGGCAACGGTGCGATCATTGAGGTTGAGATGAGTAATTTCTACGTCCGCACCAGGTAAGGAATCAGGATCGAGGGCAAAACTATGATTTTGGCTAGTAATTTCTACTTGTCGCGCTAATCCCGCAGGCTGATTTAAGCCGCGATGACCAAATTTAAGTTTATAAGTTTGAGCGCCCAAAGATAAGCCCAAAATTTGATGCCCCATGCAAATCCCAAATACAGGTTTTTGGCAATTTAGTAAGGCTTTAGTTGTTTCTATCCCTTCGATATTTGCGGCGGGATCTCCAGGGCCATTAGAAAGAAATATCCCATCAGGATTGTATTTCATAATCTCCTCGGCGGGCATACTTGCTGGGACAACAATTACTCTGCAACCATAACTTGCTAATCGGCGTAAAATATTGCGCTTAATTCCAAAATCTAAGGCGACAACAGTGAGTTGTTTTTCGACTATCGGCTCGCTAACAGGTTTAAATTCCCATACATTAGTTGTCGGATCTGACCATTCGTAAACGTCTTTTGTCGTTACTTCTTTGACTAAATTTAAGCCTGCCATAGTAGGCGCTGTTTGGACTAATTCTAATAAATCTGTTTCGTCAAGCTCGGTCGAAATGCCGCCATTCATTGCCCCTAATACCCGAATTTTCCGCGTTAAAGCGCGAGTATCAATGCCATAGATTCCTGGTATATTGTGCTTTTTGAGGTAGTCCGTCAAACTACTGGTAGAGCGCCAGTTGCTAGGGCGATCGCAGATATTGCGCGCGATCATTCCTCTTACTTGCGGACGGCTTGATTCTTCGTCTTCAACATTCACTCCAGTATTGCCAATTTCGGGATAGGTAAAAACTATCATCTGACCGCGATAGCTAGGATCGGTCAATACTTCTTGATAGCCCGTCATTCCGGTATTAAAAACTACTTCTCCAGTCGTTGTTCCCGTCGCTCCAAAAGACCAACCGCGATAGGTTGTGCCATCAGCAAGGACTAAGATAGCGGGTTTAGCATTGGCAAACGGTGTAGGCATTTTCACTAATTAGGCTATTTTACGCACATTGCGATCATTATGCCATGAGTCGTTTTTAACGGTCATTGATTTTGTCGTGATGCGATCGCATTCCTTGCTGCGCTCCTCCTTAACATTTCGGTACTTACGCCCAAAAGATCCCCCAACACCTTTAAAAAGAAGCTTTTATTTTCCTCTTAGAAATAAATCGATTCACTGCTTGTACAAGCCTCCACCACCCTTAAAAAGGAGCTTTTATTTTCCCCTTTTTCAAGGGAAGTCAAAAAGCGGTGTAGCTGAACCTGACCGCTTTATTGACGTGGGTTAGGGGGGATCAAGTTTTGCATCAGTCCTAAATTCATCAACCCATCTTTTATTTTTTTATGGAAATCTTTGATAAAAAAGCTCTACAGTAAATTAATATACCTTAATATTTTTTCTAATAAACTTGTGCAAGAAGATTTTAGACTAATTGTCGATTTAGTATTAGTCCTTGCAGTGTCGGCGGTAGGTGGGCTATTAGCGGCATTGTTTCGCCAACCAGTTTTACTAGGCTATTTAGTCGGTGGGGTGGTAATAGGGCCAGCCGGATTAGGATTAATTAAAGAACTAATCCAAGTCGAAACCTTAGCCCAATTTGGCGTTGCCTTTTTATTATTTGCTTTGGGAGTGGAATTTTCCCTTGCTGAACTAAAAAAAGTCCAGCTAATTAGTTTGGGTGGCGGGGGTTTGCAAATTGTGCTGACAATTATCGGTACTGCCATAGTATCGGTAGGTGTGGGATGGGTAAGTTCTCCGGCCCAAGGAGTATTTTTAGGGGCAATTTTATCACTTTCATCTACCGCCGTTGTTTTGAAGTGTTTGATGGAGCGCAACGAAACAGAAACGCCCCACGGTCAAGTTATGTTAGGGATGTTGGTAGTCCAAGACTTGGCATTAGGACTAATGCTTGCGGTTTTACCTGCTTTGGAGCAACCCCCCGAAACTATTGGTATAGCTGTAGGTACGGCATTAATTAAAATTGGTTTATTTGCCGCCGGAGCAGTGGTAGCAGGAATTTGGCTAATCCCACCATTATTAAGGTTATTGGCAAGAACGGAGAGTAAGGAGTTATTTTTATTAGGTGTAGTGGCGCTGTGTTTGGGAATTGCTTTACTTACCGAGCATTTGGGATTATCGATTGAAATGGGCGCTTTTGTCGCTGGATTGATGATTTCTGAGGTGGAATACGCCGACCAAACTTTAACTTATGTCGAGCCACTGAGAGATATTTTTGCAACTTTATTTTTTGCGGCGATTGGGATGCTAATCGATCCGTTCTTTTTGTGGCAAAACTTAGAGTTGATTTTGGGGTTAGTATTGCTGGTATTTGTCGGCAAGTTTGCGATCGTTACGCCCCTTGTAAAAGTATTTCACTATCCCTGGAAAACCGCTTTGATGGTAGGTTTGGGACTAGCGCAAATTGGAGAGTTTTCTTTTGTTTTAGCCAGCGAAGGGCTATCAATGGGTTTAGTTTCTCGCCGGGTGTACTTATTAATTTTGGGAACAACCGCCGTAACCCTCGTTTTAACGCCGTTTGTATTGCGTTTAGTACCGAAAGTTTTAGAATTACCTTGGTTGAGGTCTTTGATTGAATCTGGAGATGTAGCGATCGCCTCTTCTGACGAATTACCCCAACAAAATCATATAGTAGTATGCGGTTACGGGCGCGTGGGGCGCAATTTGGTTAAATTAGTCCAAGCACACGGTTACCCAATCGTTGTAATTGAACAGTCTGAAAGCAGGATTCAGCAGTTACGCGAGGCGGGGGTTGCTTACGTCTACGGCAATGCGGCAAGTTTTCACGTCTTAGAAACGGCGGGAGTAGAAAGAGCAAAATCTTTAGCAATTACTTTACCCGATCCCATGAGTACGCGGTTGTGTTTGAAACGGGCTTTAGAACTATCTCCCGACTTAGACTTGATAGTACAAGCAAATCACGATAAAGACATTGAAACTCTGTACCAATTGGGAGCGCAGGAAGTAGTACAGCCCGAATTTGAGGCAAGCTTAGAATTAGCCAATCATTTATTAACTAAAATGGGCTTGTCGGCGAGTACGATGCAATTAGAAATGCAGGAAATTCGCAATCATCACTATTTAGATTTGCGCCCAGAGCGATCGCCTGCCCAAGTAGCGCGAGAATTAAACCAAGCTACTCAAGATATGAACAGGCGCTGGTATGACTTACCTGAAGGCTCTCCGCTTACGGGGATGACTATAGAGGAAGCAGATATGCGCTACTTGACGGGAGTTAGCTTAATGGCTGTGCGGCGCTTCAGTGGTGAGGAACTTGATTATCCTGATGGCAAAACAATTTTAGCCCCAGGCGATCGCTTATTAATAGTTGGAGAAGGCGAGGAGTTAACCGCTTTTGATGAATTAGCTAAAGGTGCAGCAACGCTCCCAGCAGAAAACAATCCTTGTCATTGGCTATTTGTATCTAATAGTAGCCCAGCAGTGGGGCAAAGTCTCGCCGACCTTGATATCCGCCGTCAGTATGCGGTGCAGATTCAAGCGATTCGCCGCGATGGTAAGTTTATTCGTTTTCCTGATGGTAGTATGCACTTGCAAGCCGGAGATCAGTTGCTATTGTGTGGCGGCTTTTCGTCATTGAATCAATTAGAGCAATTAGTTAATCCGGGGGCGACAAGTAAAGTTATTCCTAGCGTACCTATTGAATCGGAAACTTTGAGATAGTATTTGCGATGGTTGGCGGGAAAATGTAAAAAAACTGCTAGGTCTTAATAAAAGACTTAGCAGTTATGATAACGCGATCGCATTTTTAGATTAGAGATGCGAAGCTCGGAGAGCAGGTGGCTCTATCGCGCTGTAACTTATCAATTAAGCTTGTTTTTGTTGTTTGCGTTGCCATAGCTTTCTGCCACTTAAAGCACTAAAAGCTAAGATACCCAACATCGAAGCAGGTTCGGGGATTGGTTCTGTGGGAGTAGTTGCCTGGTTAACATTAAGTACGTGAAATTCCCAATTTCCTGTCCGAGGATCATTATTATCCCAAACTCCGTTAAACAATGGTTGAGTTGCGCCACCATAATCACTATCAAATGTGAAATTGGGATTGCTATCGTATATAAATCCTTGACTCAAATTAGTTCCAACTGCAAAATTATCAAATTGTCCTATGCTGACGATGTAGCTACCTGCGGTCAGAACTTGAGTAAAGTAAGAATCCCAAATTCCATGATTGTAAGATACACCATTGGAAATTGTTGAACCTATATTTTCACCATCATCCTGTTGAGAGATCAAATTTCCACTACTGTCGAACAGTGCCAAAATAGGGTCAAATCCTCCTATTTTTTGTCCTGGTGCAGGATTTCCATACAACCATGAGGATGAAAACAGAGTAACTTCGCTATCCTGTCCTACAGTAAAGTTGAACAGCGCTACATCGTTATCTTGTTGGAAAGTTCCGCTAAAGTCAAAATCTGCTGCTTGTGCCGCAGAAGTAGTTACGATTGAAGCTATCAGTGTTAACCCTGCCGTTGCAGATTGAGAAATCGCCTTCTTAGTCAGATTTAAAACAGTCATAGGACGTTATTGTTCCTTACTTTACTAAGTGCAAAAATCAAGCGATCGCTATCGGGTTTAAATAATTTATTACGGAAAATTATTTAAACCCGATAGCTTTTTTTCGCACTTGCTTTTCTTGCAAGCTTAAACTATCACCACATAGTTAAAAATACTAAGTTTTTTATTAGCTTAACCAAATCTTCATATTTAATAGAAATGAAAAACTAACTAAATGTTCAGCGTTAACAGTTTATCCATTGAGATGTATTAGGTTTTATCCTTAAACGGTCGCTAACAATTTATATAAATTTTGTGTTAAATAAAATGTAGTTACAAAATAACAATACGTAAGTAATACAAATCTAGATAGTATGATCGCTACTAATGTTTACTCAGTAATATCTAGTAATAAAAAACTGCCAAGCCTTAATTAAAAGACCTAGCAGTTGCTGAAGTGTGAAGCTCTGCGAGCTTGTGGGTCTATCGCGCTGTAATGTATCAATTCTTGTATTTGTTGTTTGCGTTTTAGTAGCTTCTTACCACCTAAAACACCAAACACCAGATAAATTAGACTAGCCAAAGGCATCAACTGCTCTACCTACAATTTTACTCTTACTTAAGTATAAAAAAATCTAAGCAAGTACCATAAACTATTATGATTAAGTAATTCTATTTACCCAATATTACAATTGCTAGGAAATACACGGAAACGCAAAGCCCGTTACCAGGCGCGCTGGCACTTGGCACTCCCGCCTAAAATATTTAGCGAGCAGCAGTTTTAAAGTCACAAAAGTAGCTACTGAGGCTAGTTTTGCCAGCTTAGAGGCAAGAAAAACTACGTACTTGTTGGTTCCACTTCTTCCTTAACGCGGCGAATGGGCAAGTTAGCAATTAAAGCCGTTGTGCGTTGGTTGTTCTCTAAGCAAAACTCCAATCCATCGCTCTCAAGTTCTACGTAACGCGACACCACTTCCAAAATTTCCTGGCGCATCTTTTCTAGCATTTCGGGGTTGAGAGCGGCGCGATCATGGGAAATAACCACCTGTAGCCGTCGCTTGACTTCTGAGCGACTGCTGTTATCACTATTACGAGGTAGAGGAAAAAGCCGATCCAAAAATTCACCGATCATAGCAGTAGCAGGAGAAGGAACATCACTTAAATAATTTTTGTTAACAACAATTTGCGGATTCGAGAGAATATATTATCTGGGGGCGCATTTAGAACTAGAAATTCAACGGTTTGTCCTTCCAAACGACGCGCTATGTTATCAAAAGCCCTGCCTGCCAAGGAGGGAGTTTCAGATAATACTAAAGGTTCGCCGCGATTAGTCGAAACAATTACCCGCTCATCTTCAGGAATTACCCCAATCAGGGGAATTGCCAAAATTTCCTGCACATCTTGCACCGACATCATATCGTTTAGCTGTACCATTGCCGGGCGCAAACGATTGACAATTAAATTAATGCGTTTGATTCCTTGAGCTTCAAGCAAGCCTACCACCCGGTCAGCATCCCGCACTGCTGAGATTTCTGGGGTAGTAACGATCAAAGCTTCCTTCGCTGGTGCGATCGCATTTTTAAATCCTAGTTCAATACCTGCGGGACTATCAATAACTACATAATCGTAGGTTTTAATTAAAGCCCCTACAAGCTCTGTCATCTGTTCAGGACTGACGGCTTCTTTAGTGCGATTCTGGGCGGCGGGTAAAAGCGCCAAATTGGGAATACGCTTATCTTTAACCAAAGCTTGCTCTAGCCGACATTCTCCCGCAAAAACTTCAATTGCCGTGTAGACTATCCGGTTTTCTAACCCTAACAATAAATCCAAATTTCTTAGCCCAAAATCCGCATCTACCAAGGCAACTTGCTTACCCAATCGGGCTAAAGCCATACCTAAGTTTGCGGTGACGGTGGTTTTACCTACTCCGCCTTTACCAGAAGTTGTGACGATAATGCGACTCATGACTGTGATAGAAACTGGGACGACAACTTAGAAAAATCCGCAGCTTTGGTCAGACGGATACCATCAGGAGTAACATAAGCAACTTCAGGATAGTATTCTTCCGGCGAATTTGCTGGCGCTCTTGCTACATAACTAGCAATCCGTAACTGTGTTGGTTCCATTTGCAGCGCCATAATTAAACATTTGGCATTAGCATTAGCACCCGCGTGAGCAACTCCACGCAAGCGACCCCAAACTAGGATATCGCCATCAGCGATTATAATTCCACCGGGGTTAATGTCTCCCAACACGACTACTGTACCAGAGTGGCGAATCTCTACACCAGAACGAATAGTCATTTGTAAATATAATGGCTCGTTTAACGGTGAAGTAGCGGCGACAGGAGCCGTAGCTAAAGAAGTTGTTAGTATTGCTTGTTCTACGCAATAACCCGCCGTTGCTGCCGCTACAGCCGTTTGACGGCGGCTAGTACGAACTCGCTGCATTTGCAGCAATACTTCGCCTAAAGCATCAGCTATTTGTTGTAATTGTCTACCATCTAATAATCTATCGGCGGCAAGTAACTCAACTTGAGTATGAGGTTGCCAAAATCTATCGCCAGCATTTAGGCGTTGCTTCATCTGCTGCCAAATTTCTGACCAATTATTGGCAGAGGCGGGCATTTCTGCTTCAGTGGGCAAAATTAAGAGCAAACGATCCGCCTCGCTTTTAAAGCGTACTTGGAAATTAACCTTTACTTCTTCCGTCGGGGGAGTAAAGGCAGAAATGGCTTCAGGTAAGGCAGAATCAGAGGTCATGCAATCTTAAGGATATCGGGCAAAGACGACTATTATCTAAAAGCAAATCGACTTAATGAATACCATACTAAATTATTCCTAATTAAAATCCTCAACCCCGACAACCAACTTATGCCTGCGGTATCTGTTGGCGCTAAAAATATCCTAAGCGTCCCAAAAAATGTATCTAAAGTAACAACAGATATTAAAAATTTTATGGTAATCCTAACACTTAAGTTTAATCAATGATTGTAGTCAACTTAGGTGAAAGTTCAAGACATTGCGGCTATTGCTGGGTCGTTAGATCCAGAAAGGTTGATGCTGAGGAGTTACTTTAATCTGAGATTTAACCTCAAAAGATGTAGTTAGCGATCGCCTACAAAACTCAACTGTTGCAGCTATTTGTGAAGCCTAGTAAAGGCGGATATAAGGAGAGTTTAATTTAATGACATCACGCGAACCCCTAGTTATTATTGGTGGCATTAATCGCCGCAAATTTATCAAGTATGGCTCGTTAGCCCTTGGTACGGGTGTCCTGGCAGCCTGTAGTGGTCAAGAGTCTTCAACCCAAAGTCCTAGCAATGATGCTAATCCCGCAGCTTCGGGAGGCGATGGAATCAAAATTGGCGTGATGTACTCGACCACCGGAACGATCGCTATTGTCGAAAAATCTTTACAAGACGCTACTTTTTTAGCGATCGATCAAATTAATGAAGGTACGGGCCCTTGGAAAGGCGGTAAAGGTATTAAAGGTAAGCAGTTGCAGCGAGTGGTAGTCAATCCCGATTCTAACTGGGACTTATACAACCAAATGTCTAAACGCTTAATTGATGAAGATAAAGTTGCCTGCGTTCTTGGTTGTTATACTTCAGCAAGTCGTAAATCTGTACTACCAGTTTTTGAAGAAAAAAACGCTATCCTTTATTATCCGGTTTACTACGAAGGAAACGAATGCAGTTCTAATGTTTTCTACACGGGCGCTGCACCAAACCAACAAATTACCGATTCTATTCCTTATTGCGCTAAAAACTTTGGCAAAAAAGGATTTTTCATTGGTTCAGATTATATTTATCCTAAAGAAAGCAACCGCATTGCCAAAGCCGAGTTAGTCAAAGCTGGCGGCGAAGTCGTGGGCGACGAGTACGCAGCTTTGGGAACCACTGAATTTATTACCATTATCAACAAAATCAAGCAAGCCTCGCCCGATTTTGTGCTTAGTAATTTAGTTGGTGATAGTATTCCAGCTTTTTATAGACAGTATAAGGATGCTGGGATTACGTCCGCGCAGACTCCAATTATGGCTTACCCTACCACCGAAGAAGAAATCTTAGCGATGGGGCCAGAATACGCCGAAGGTCACTACAGCAGCTTTAACTACTTTCAAAGTGTAGATACGCCGGAAAATAAGGCATTTGTAGAGCAGTTTAAGGCAAAATTTGGTCAAGATCGCGTCACTAATGGAGTTATGGAAGCGGCTTACTTGCAAACTTTCTTTATGGCGCAAGCAATGGAGAAGTTGCTAAATGAAGGCAAAGAAATTACTCCTGACAACCTCCGGGAAGCAACTCGCGGTCAAGTTTTCAATGCACCTCAAGGTACAGTAAAGAGCGATCCAGATAATTACCATACTTACTTGTATTCCAGAATTGGTAAGTGGAAAGCTGATGGTCAAGCAGAGATTGTATTTGCTACCCCGGCGGCGGTGAAACCGATTCCTTGGAGTCAGGCTCTTTATAAAGGGCGAACTTGCGTTCATAGCGTTCCTGACGTTCGCAAAAACTCAATTAAAGAAACGGGCGCAGACTTGAAAGTTGAATACTTGAAAATTTAATGTTACTTTAACTCGAAATCTAATTCTTAAGGGAGATCCCCCCTATCCCCCCTTAAAAAAGGGGGAAATATTTTAAAGTCATTCCTCAAAAGGATCGAGTTAGAAGTAATAGGAGTCTCAAATTAATTGTTGCAGGTGTGCTGTTTTCACTTCTCCTTAAAAAGATGGAGTTAGAGGTAATAGGAAGTGTGGGCTACTGATAAAAAGAAGTTTAAAGCATCTTCTTAAGCGGATTAAAAATTATTAATAATTTAATGGGGCAGTAATTTGTAATGTATCTATCCATAATTAATTTATTAGCACAAGCTCCATCAACTAAAAGCTTAGATTTAATTACGTTTACTAATCAACTTCTCAATGGCGTTGGCATTGTTGGTGTTTTATTATTAACGGGTTTGGGACTTGCGATTACTTTTGGAGTAATGCGAATAATTAACCTAGCTCATGGCGAATTTATCATGTTAGGCGCATACACTACTTTTGTAATGCAATCTACTTTCAAAATGGATTTAGTTCTAACTATTCCTTTTGCTTTTTTATCGACAGCAATTATTGGCGCAATTATTGAGCTAACTATAATTAGGCGGCTTTACGGTCGCCCTTTAGAAACTTTACTTGCTACTTGGGGCTTAAGTATTGTGATTCAAGGTGTAGTTAAATTGATTTTTACGGCACAGTTAAAGTATGTGAAAGCTCCCCGTTACATATCAGGAAACTTAAACGTATTTACAAGCTCCGATGGTGGCTCGAGTATTGCAATTTCCTATTATCGCTTGTTTATTGTGGCGATCGCCCTGGGACTACTCGCACTTACAGCTTATCTACTTTACGGTACGGCTTTGGGGCGACAAATTCGCGCTGTAACTCAAAATCGTGATATGGCAAAATGTTTAGGCATCAATACAAGTTTCGTAGATATGGTGACTTTTGCCTACGGTTGCGGTTTGGCGGGAGTTGCAGGGGCGGTACTTTCTTCGCTCAAAAGTGTTGCGCCACCGATGGGACAAGATTATTTAGTCGATGCTTGGATGGTAGTTGTAACGGGCGGTGTAGATAAGTTAGTTGGGGTTTTGGCGGGGGCGTTTTTAATTGGCGAATCAAACGCAGCGATCGCATTTTTGCTCAACGATCCGGCGGCGCGGGTAATAGTATTAGCGGCGGTAATTATCTTAATTCGCTATCGTCCTGAAGGCTTGTTTACGATTCAAAAACGAGCCTAATTTATAAAATATAGAGTAATAAAAATGACTGATGTATTAGGTGGCGTTAAACGGTCTACTATTCCCGTCAAGTTACTAACAACAACGGGAATTATTCTGTTATTATTGATAATTTTGCCCTTTATACTCGGAGAATTTCAAACAGCATTAATGGCAAAGCTATTATTGTTTGGAATGCTAGGTATTTCCTTAGATTTAGTCTGGGGATTTACAGGCATTTTGAGTTTTGCTCATGGCGTTTTCTTTACCTTGGGCGGGTACGCGATGGCATACTACTTAAAACTCAATTTGTCGTCAACGGCAAATACTTACGGGGGAGAATTGCCCGATTTTATGGTGTGGAATGGGTTAAAAGAATTGCCTTGGTTTATTGCACCATTAAAGTTTTTTCCTGTTGCAGCAATTGCTACAATTGCCGTACCCGCAGCTTTTGCTTATATTATCGGCTGGTTTATTTTTCGCTCGAAAGTTAGTGGAGTTTATATTACTATTATTACTTTAGCGATCGCATCGGCGTTAACTACATTTTTCGTCAGTCAACAAGCTTTTACTGGCGGTACTAATGGGATTACCGATATTTCTCGCTTAAGTTTATTTGGTATAGATATTCCCTTAATAGGTCTGTATTATATCATTCTTGGTTTTACTACTTTAGTGCTTGTTGGTAGTTGGTTACTAACCCAATCTAACTTTGGCTTAATTTTACGTTCGATTAAAGAAAACGAGCAAAGAATTTCTTATTTAGGCTACGATGTCGCCAGCTTCAAGATTTTTGTTTGGACTTTATCGGCGGGTATAGCGGGTTTAGCTGGTGGGTTATTTGTCCCTCTAAATAGATTTATTTCCCCGGTATATTTAGCCGTAGCTTTTGGGACGCAAGTAGTAATTTGGGTAGCAATTGGCGGGAGAGGAACTTTAATTGGGCCAATAATTGCCGCTATTTTACTTGGTCAAGTTCAAAACTATGCTGAAAGAATAACCCAAGATTGGCAACTAATTGTTGGAATTTTGTTGTTAGTTGTCGTATTGTTTGTACCCGACGGCTTAATGAGTTTAATTCCGCAAAAATTTAACTTAACAAATACCCGAAGCAACCAATAAAAGTAAAGGTACTAGCTATGACGCACAAATTCTAAAGTTCTTAAGTGTAATAAATGAGACAATAGGCAAATTCACTTCATGGTAACTTAAGCAATAAAGTAAAAAAGATGAATGCAATCTTAGCTGTTAAAGACTTGAAAGTTGTATTTTCAGGATTCCAAGCTCTTAAAGGAATTAACTTAGAAGTCGGCGAACGAGAAATTGTTACAATTATTGGCCCTAATGGTGCGGGGAAAAGTACACTTTTAGATGCAATTGTGGGCAAGTCTCCTGTAGCTTCTGGTCATGTATACTATCGTGGTAAAGAAATTACTAACAAAACTCGTTACGAAATTGCCCGGATGGGAATTGGACGCAAGTTTCAAAATCCAAATGTTTACAACGAGTTAACAGTATTTGACAATATACTACTCGCACTCAAAGGAACTCACTCAGTTTTAGCTTCAATTAAATCGAAGTTAACGAAACTAAAAAAAGCAAGAATTGAAGCAGTTTTAGAACAAATTGGTTTACTAGATAAAGCTTATACTAAAGTTTCATCGCTGTCTCACGGACAAAAACAGTGGGTAGAAATTGGCATGGTAATTGCTCAAGATCCCACAGTAGTATTATTAGATGAACCAACGGCGGGGATGACTTCTGAGGAAACCCATTTAACAGGGGAAATTATTAAATCTATTGCAGAAGATCATTCAGTAATAGTAATTGAGCATGATATGGAATTTGTTAAACAAATTGCTCAAAAACTTGTAGTTTTACATCAAGGTGAAAAACTAATTGAAGGATCGGTTCAAGAAGTTCAAAATAATGCACAAGTTATCGAGGTTTATTTAGGTCGTGAACGAATCGATGTCGCTGCTTAAGCTTACAGATGTATCGGCGGGTTATGGGCAAACTCCGGTTTTGGTTAACGTTGATATGACGGTAGAAAAAGGAGATATAGCTTGTATATTAGGTCGTAATGGCATGGGCAAAACCACGCTGTTGCGGAGTATTATTGGCTTGAATAAAGTTATTAAAGGGGATATAGTTTTTGATGCAGACGACATAACTAATATTCCAACTTATAAGCGGTCGCGTTACGGAATTGCTTTTATTCCTCAAGGGCGCGAAATTATCCCTTACCTATCGGTTTTAGATAATTTGAAATTGGGACTAGCCGCTAGTAAAAAAAAGCTGAAAAAAATACCTGATGAAATATTTGAGTTTTTCCCGATGTTAACGCAGCATCTCAAGCGCCAGGGGGGACTATTAAGCGGTGGACAACAACAGCAATTAGCGATCGCACGGGGGCTAATGTGCGACCCGCAAATCATGCTCTTAGACGAGCCAACTGAGGGCATCCAGCCGTCAATTGTCCAAGAAATAGATGCAACCCTCAAACGGATAAATCGGGAGAAAGGGATAACGCTACTCGTCGTAGAACAAAAAATTGATTTTGCCAAACAGTTGGCGCAAAAGTTTTTTATTATGGAAAAAGGTGCGATCGCAGCTTCAGGCAATACTATTGATCTGACGGATTCTTTAGTACGGCGATACTTGACAGTTTAAGTTAACTTGCAAAAAAATGTAGGAGCGCCGCAGATCGCACTCCTACACCTCACATAATTAGCAATTACTTATTTAAGTAGTATCAACCTTTTAAAAAAGAGGTATATTACCGCTCGTAGCTAGTCAAACAACTTCTATTCCGCGATTACCCACCGATAATTGTGCGCTTAATCGTTTCACCGACACCCTCGACAGCTTGAGAAATACCATCAACGATACTAGGTGCAGCATCGCTCGTTTTTTGCATTGCTGGCGAAGCCGGAGTTCCATGCAGTCTAGGATCGGGTTGTAGTGGTGTTGGTACAGGCCCTAGGGGTTGAGGATTAGCTACATACTCAAACTCGCCTTTTCCATCCATCGACGTACCTTTAGCCCAACGACCTTCAGAGCTTTCTTCGCCTTCTGAGTTATTCCAGAACTGATAAGCCGCCTCTTTCTTGCCATATTCGTAGGCAATCTTGGGAACTACCACTTCCTCAAATCCTTCACTTTGCAAGTCTTCAATCGCCGCTAACCACTGGTTTTGGTGCATGGTGTCACGGGCAATCATATAACTGAGGTGATCTTTTACGCCTGCGTCGTCGGTCATTTCATACAACCGTACCGCCTGTAATAAACCTTGAGATTCTGCATGGAGATTAGAGCGGAAATCGGCTAATAAGTTGCCACTGGCAATGATGTAGCGACCATTCCAAGGAACGCCAACGCTGTCCTCAGGCATACCACCTCCACCGGAGACAATTGTATGCTTTGGACTCATAGCCGCCGCCATAATCACATCCCTTGGATTAGTACCTCCCATAACTGCACCTACTACGGGGTCTTTTGCACCATCTTCTTGCATTTTGATCGGTGCTTTATCCAGCAGATGAGCCATCATCGTAGCTAGCATCTCGACGTGACCAATTTCCTCAGTACCAATGTCCAGCAGCATATCTTTGTACTTAGCAGGCCCACGACAGTTCCACCCCTGGAATAAGTACTGCATCATCACGGTCATCTCTCCCATAGGACCGCCTATAAGTTCTTGCAGTTTCTTAGCATAAACTGGGTCTGGACGATCTGGGGGAGTGAAATATTGCAGTTGCTTTTTGTGATAAAACATTAATTGATTACCTGATTTTTAGCACCTAAAGCAAATTTAAGTAATGCTAATATTTGCTAAGGTTTTTACTCTTTTATGTAACTACGCAAATATGCTGCCAACATCAGTCAGTAGTAAGACAATGAAATATCCATTGGGTATAGGTATTTGTCCTCAAATAGTGTTAATATCACTTAAATAATTTTGTAGCGATCTCCTTTTTAGTTGTTCCGTATCTTTCTAACGCGAATACAAGATAGACAAGGCGATCTAACTCTACGGTAAACGTTGTTACAGAAAGTTTGTGGAGTTAATTTAAAGCAATTACTCGGTTTCAATTAGCACCGTAACCGCAGCAATAGCAATTAACATTTCATCGTTTTTATCATGCAAAGATGCGATCGCTCGACCTTGAACCACCATACCGCCAGACTCTACAATTATAGACTTGCGACCAAAGGGAAGTACAGCTAAAACCTCATCTTCTCGTACTTGCTCTGGGTAAGGTACGGCTACTTTGACTTCGACAATCATTTGATCAGGATCGCTTAAACCTACTACTTCCCAAACACCAGGCAAAGCATTATGAGCGATCGCATTTCTTACAGCCCTTGCTGCCGCAACAGTTGGTTCTTGCCCATGCTGGTCAATTCCCATACCCATTTCGATAATTAAGCGTTTACGAGCCATAGTAATTTCCAAAAACTTCACTACATAAAATATGCAGCAAAACCTATGACTTTAGTTTTATTGGGTGAATAACCGCGCCAAACTTGGCAACGCTTCGCCATAAGTTGGATGAATGTGTACAGACTGCTCTAATAATTGCCATGTCGCGCTTGCTTCTATTAAGTCTAGAAACACATGAACGATCTTTGCAACTTCATAACCGGCTAAAGTTACCCTAGCCATTCGGGATTTTTGGCGGTACTGTCAAATTGACTTGTGGTTTTAAATAATTCGTATTGACCTTTTGCTGCGGCGGTGCGCGTTTTATTTAGTAATACTTGTACTTGCTCTTGACTCATAGGCTTAAAGGTGCGGATTGCCTCTAGTGCTTGATCCAAAATTTGCATATTTTCAAAGCCCGTAATAACCGTTGAAGTGGGCAAATTCATTGCGTAATGCAGACATTCAATCGGTTTAACTGTATTGCTCTTAAGAATGTAGGGATCGCCCATTGATTTCATTCCCAACACCCCAATTTGATTTTTGACCAAAATAGGGAGAACTTGCTTCTCAAAGCTTCTAAAATGAGCATCCATAACATTCAGGGGCATTTGTACAGCATCAAAACGAAAGTTGTTTTGTGCAGCAACTTCTAGCATCCGCAGATGAACTAACGGGTCTTTATGCCCCGTAAAGCCAATGTAGCGAATCTTGCCTGCCTTTCGCGCCTCAATTACCGCCTCCATCGCACCACCAGGAGCAAATATGCGATCAGGATCTTCCATGCGGATGATTTCATGATGTTGCATTAAGTCAATGCGATCGCTCTTTAACCGTTTGAGCGATTCATTAATCTGCTTTGTAGCCTCGGCTTTAGTGCGACCATCAATTTTGGTCATTAAAAAGGCTTTATCTCTGTACGTGCCTTGCAACGCCTTACCCATGCGGATTTCGCTACCGCCGTTGTGGTAATCCCAGGAGTTGTCCATGAAGTTAATGCCGCGATCGATGGCACTATGTATTAGTCGGATTCCGTCTTGCTCCTCTTTTGGTCGTCCGATATGATGTCCCCCCAAACCAATAACAGAAACTTGTTCGCCCGTGCGCCCTAAAGTTCTGTATAACATTTCTCCTTTTTTGATTTGAGCTTGGGCTGTACCTTGAGCTAATGCTGGTTGAGCAATTTCTTTAGCGGCGGCTAATGCCGCTACAACTAAACCCGATGTAGAAGCAGCTTTTAATAATTCTCGCCTGGTGAACTCCATAAATATCTCCTAACAAAGTAATACTTAAAACACTGACAACACGCCCTTATAGTAGGCTACTTATAATTTAAACCTGTGGAGCGTCCATTACTCCACAGGTCTACGAGTTAAAAACGATCACCATAATAGTTGAGGTTAGTTAGTAATAAATTATAAGCGCGTTTTTTGATAAACCTGTAGAAGTGCTACGCTTGCTAGATGAGGGTTAAGAGGGTTTAATATGCCAACTACTGCACAAGAAGTCTATAACCAAGTCGTTCGGACATTGCCATCAACAGAGCAGCTACGTTTAGCAAACCTTATTCTCAATGAATTAGTCCAGCAGAATCCATTAGTTAGTGAAGTCAGCGATACTTGGACAGAGCAAGATCGAATTGACCTTACAAGCTTCTCCCTACAACACTTTGCGACATTGTTTCCTGAAGATGAGGAAATGATGGAGTGATATTTAATGCTGGTGACTTAGTTACAGTGGATTTTCCTGGTGTTACTGGTATCAAGCGTCGCCCGGCAGTTGTTTTGTCTTCAGCCACGTATCATACAGTCCGTTCGGACATGATTATTGGACTAATAACTACCCAAACAACTAAACTTGGAGTTACTGACTATGTGCTGCAAGATTGGGCAGCAGCAGGTCTGAGAATTACATCTATATTTCGTTGTTTTATTGTTACTATTCCCCCTTCAGCAAATCCAATTTTGATTAGTCACTTATCGGAACGTGATTGGCTGGGAGTTATTGCTTGTGTCAAGATATCTTTTACTAACCTTGACGAAGCTTTATAAACTGCGATCACTATTTTTAGACTATGCGCGATCGCCACTACAAAATCCAACTTCCTTAATCATCAGTAATAAAATCCTGGGCATGGTTTTTCTAGTCTAGGTTGCCCACTACGAGAGCTACTTATCTCTTTAGATAGACTCTCAGCAGTTTTAGAAAAAATAAATCTTTAATGGGGAGTTGGCTAATGAGCCGAGCTAATTATGATGCAATGACGAAAGCTGAATTAAAGCAGTATTTTCTAACTCATCGTGGCGATCGCGCTGCTTTACAAGCATACTTAAACAGAATCAACCAGCGTCCGCTTATAATTATTGCAAGTCCTGGAGAGCCTGATTTTGATGAGAAAATTCAAGCAGCGATTCGCCAAAAACTTGAAAATGCTATAAGTAGCGATCGCCCGCAGTCTGATAATTCAAATACCGCCGCAGAAGATTAATAGAAATCCCTAAAAGTGATTAATCTGTTTTCGTAAACTTAAATAACACTTTTGATTTATATACTTTGTACTAACTATTTTTTTTGTCACTACTTAGACGCAAAGGGCTGAATCTATCTGCCATTTTCTGTCCTTGGATAGTATCAATTTCTCCTAGCAGTAACTCAATATTTTCAAATAATCTGAATGTTGCAAAAAGCGAATCATCGTCTCTTTCTGGATACTCAGTTGAAACTGCAAGTCTTTCTCATTCATTTACCTTTATATGAACATTAAAGTCTTCCTGAGATAGTTCTTTAGAAATATCCTCTACATCAATTGTTTCAGCAATTGAATTTTTGAGAACAATCTCCCATGTTTGCTTCCATTTTTCATTAGGCATTTGCTGGAATTCAGCCCATTTATTTACAATAATCATGTCAACACTGTATTTCATAAAAAATTGCCTTTATTGTGAAAAAAATTGTAAATTAGCTGATATCTGTAGCCTTTGAGTTACCAAAACCAAGATAACCGCGCGGGGTAATCATCCAATTATTGTGAGTGCTAGTAGTTTGGTTGCCAATTAATACTGTAGTCAACATATCAACATTTATATCGAGCAATTTATCTAAAGTAGTTAAAGTAATTTGCTCATCTGGGCGATAGGCAGAACGGACGATCGCCACAGGAGTATTTGGATCGCGGTATTGTAAGAAAATAGCTGTTGCTGTGACTAATTGCTGGGTGCGAGTTTGTGACTTAGGATTGTACAAAGCTGTAATAAAATCAGCTTGAGCGGCGGCGGTGAGGCGTTTTTCAATAGTTTCCCAAGGTGTAAGTAAGTCGCTTAAGCTAATGGCACAAAAATCGTGCATTAAAGGCGTACCCACGCGAGAAGCAGCAGCTTGTAAAGCACTAATTCCCGGAAATAACTGGACGCTGGGGGTTTTTCCATCCCAGTTAGCCGCTTGCAATTGTTCCATTACTATCCCCGCCATCCCGTAAATACCGCTATCGCCAGAAGATACCACAGCTACCGTTAAACCCCAATGGGCAAGCTCTATAGCTCGTTCGGCGCGTTGGCGTTCTCTAGTAATGGGCATTGCTTCAATAATTTGGTGAGGTTGCAGCAAGGGGGCAATTAAGTCTATATACAACGAATAACCAATAACTACATCAGCAGATGCGATCGCAATTTGCGCTGCGGGGGTAATTTGGTCTAATTGTCCTGGCCCCGTACCAACTAGCAATAGTTTACCTGTACGCCCAGTATATTCTTGCTCTGATTTGGCGATCGCAATTGTTACCGCACCCATAGATTTAAAAATCTGTTTAGTAACTAGTAGGGTTTGACTGCTAGAAGCACGGCAAGCGGCGGCTTCCGCAACGCTGGGGGTTCCAACTTCCGATTTAACGACTTGCGAAGGGTTAGGGACACTAACAGCGCTTAAAACCTCTTTAGTAAAGGTAATTAAAGGTAAATCCCGTTCTTGACATAGTTCAAGTAATCCTACTTCATCAGCTTTAATGTCAATAGTTGCAATCCCGGCGATCGCACTTTCTGCTAATTGATATTCTAAAAATACTTTTCTAATTGCTTGTGCGATCGTTTCAGTAGGCGTTCCGCGTTCGCAGCCAACACCCACCCACAAAACTCGCGGATGCCATTGTATATACGGATTTATTACAGGTTCAACAGTTCGAGCAGTAATATATATTTGGGCTTGGGGCGATCGGGAATCTTCAAAACTATAAGCTTTTTGCCACAAGGTAGAACCTGCTTCTTGAATCACTTGTACTGATTCACCCCGCGCTACAACTGCACTTACACCCGTCCAATCGCCGCTACCACGTCGCCAACCAAAGGGAACTCCTAACATATCTATAGCGGGAAGCCTCAAAGATGAGGAAACTCCTGTTAATACAGGGGTTGCACCGATTAATTGAGCAATTAATGTTGTTAATTTATCAGCCCCGCCTTGATGTCCGCTACATAGGCTAATTACAAATTTACCTGTTTCATCTACCACAATCACCGCCGGATCGGTTGATTTATGCTGCAATAATGGAGCAATTAACCTAACTACCGCCCCTGTTGCTAAACAAAATACTATTGCTTGCTGTGTTTCCCACAAACTAGCTACATGAGTTTTTAAATCTCCCGTGTATATTTGCGCTTCTGTAATATTTGTTACAGATTCGGGAATCCAAAGCTGTGCGCCGATAGTATGACATAACGGTTGTAAAGTTTTGGTAGCATTTGGGGTAAGTGCGATCGCAGCTATCAATTGATTCATCAATTTACCTATATTCCATAAATGAAGGGCGCACTACTCAAGTACGCCCCTAAATAATTGTCTTTAATTTAGTAGCTAGTTATGTATATCCCCTCTTAAAAAGGAAGACTTAAAACTTTTTCCCTAACTTGAGGCTTTCCTGTCTTTAATATTTTCCCCCCTTTTTTAAGGGGGGTTAGGGGGGATCTCTACTCGCTGACAACTTCCTTTAAATTAGCTGCCGTTTTCAAAGTGCTAACAATCGAAGGTTGCAATATGGGCGTATTAGCCACAGAATTATTAGCCAAAGTAAACAACGGATTAGACAAAATCCCTGCTAAAGAAGTCGCTACCAAAGTCAAGATTAAACATACTTGTATGGGGCGCATTCCGGGCAAATCCCAGCTAATTTCGGGATAATTCTTCACCGATTCCGACATTTCTTGAGGTTCCTTTACTACCATCATCCTCACTACGCGGATGTAATAATAAATTGAAATTACCGTAGTTACAAGTCCTAACAAAACTAACCAATATTCCCCAGCTTGCCAACCAGCCCAGAATAGGTAAATTTTCCCAAAAAACCCAGCCAAGGGCGGAATCCCACCCAACGACAGCAAGCAAATACTTAAACCCAGCGTCAAAAGCGGATCTTTTTGGTATAAACCAGAGTATTCGCTAATTTGGTCAGTTCCCGTGCGTAAAGAAAAGAGAATCACGCAGCAGAAGCCACCCAAATTCATAAATAGGTAAATTATTAGATAAAATACCATGCTAGAGTAACCAGCTTCCGTCCCTGCAATCAAGCCAATCATCACAAAGCCAGCTTGAGCAATAGAAGAATAAGCCAGCATTCGTTTCATGCTAGTTTGAGCTAAGGCGACAACATTACCCAAAACCATACTAAGTACAGCAAGGGCGGTAAATACAAATTGCCACTCGGCGGTAATTAGCGGAAAAGCTGTTGTCAAAAGCCGAATTGCTAAAGCAAAACCCGCAGTTTTTGAACCTACCGATAAAAAAGCAATAACTGGAGTTGGTGCGCCTTCATAAACATCTGGTGTCCATTGGTGGAAAGGTGCAGCAGATATTTTAAAGCCAATTCCGGCAATTACAAATACTAAAGCAATTAGCAATCCTAAAGATTGTTCGCCGTTGATGTTGGGAATATTAGCCGCAATAATATCTAACTGGGTTTCTCCGCCGGAAAGTCCGTACAGTAAAGAAACTCCGTACAAAAATACTGCGGTACTCGAAGCGCCAATTAGCAAGTATTTCAACGCGGCTTCATTTGATCGCGGATCGCGCTTAGTATAACCTGCCATCAAGTACGATGAGATACTCAGGGTTTCTAGGGAGATGAAAATCATTACAAGTTCATTCGCTCCAGAAAGGAACATTCCCCCCAAAGTCGCACTCAGCATAATTGTAATAAATTCTGCCAAAGCTGTACCCGATTGCTCAATGTAGCTAATTGACATCAAAATTGTAACGGCGGTAGATAAAACCACAATCCCGCGAAATACAATACTTAAGTCATCGCTATTGAATGCACCCAAAAAGCCGATGGGGTTGGGATTATCCCATTGCCAGTATAAAGCTGCGATCGCACTTAATAATCCGGTGATCGCTCCGTAGGGAATCCAACGCGCAGCACTGCGCCCCCCAATTAAGTCACCGACTAAAACCACCAGAAGGGTAGCAATAATTATCCCTTCAGGTAAAATTGTCCCAGCGTTCAACTGGGCTGCAAGCGTGGCAAAATCCATACTTTGTATAGGCTGCCGTTATCAGGCATAAAAACTAACCGTGTTTATTGTATTGTCTCTCCAACGGATTAGGGACATTTTGTTGATTTATTTCTGCAATGTTTATCCTCAAACTTAGCGATTTTACCTTTAGCAATCTAAAAAACCTTAGACCATTACCAAGTCTGCAAGGAATTTTGACACTATTTATAAAACTCCTAAAAAGCATGGCTGGCAACAATTACACGCCCATTCTCTACCCCTAGTTGTAGGCACTAACTGTAAATATAGGTTAAAGATTGAAATAACTTACTTTAAATAAATATTATCCGCTTAAAAAATTCTCTCTCTTGACAACAGGAGGGAAATTCTTTAATCCTTGGACTTATTAGCCTCGTTGCTACTTGCTCAAAAAGTTCCCATGCCAACCCTCGTTATTGTTGAATCTCCGACTAAAGCCCGTACTATTCGCAATTATTTACCCGCAGGCTACCGCGTGGAAGCTTCGATGGGACACGTGCGTGATTTGCCCCAATCAGCTAGTGATATTCCGGCGGCAGTAAAGTCGGAAAAATGGGCTAATTTGGGGGTAAATGTAGAAGCGGATTTTGAACCTCTGTATATCATTCCCAAAGATAAGAAAAAAATTGTTACTCAACTAAAAGAGGCACTCAAAACTGCCGATGAATTGATACTTGCCACTGATGAAGACCGAGAAGGGGAAAGCATAAGTTGGCATTTATTGCAAATATTAAAGCCAAAAGTACCAATTAAACGGATGGTGTTTCATGAAATTACCTCCGAAGCAATTAAAAAAGCCTTAAAAAATTGCCGCAATATTGACGAGCAAGTAGTCCGCGCTCAAGAAACTAGACGAATTTTAGATCGTTTGGTAGGCTACACTTTATCGCCCTTGCTGTGGAAAAAAATAGCTTGGGGACTGTCTGCCGGACGAGTACAATCGGTAGCAGTATTGTTGCTAGTAATTCGAGAACGTCAACGCCGCGCTTTTCGCCAAGGTAGTTATTGGGATTTGAAGGCAACTTTAGAAAGAGAAAAAACCCCTTTTAGTGCCGTATTAACAACTCTTGCAGGCACGAAAGTAGCCACAGGTAGCGATTTTGATGAAGCAACAGGGCGAATTATCGCTGGGCGCAAAGTAACGCTACTTAGCGAAACAGAGGCGCGAAATCTGCAAAAACGTCTAAAAGGTAAGCCTTGGCAAGTAACCGGGTTAGAGGAACGCCCTGTCACCCGCAAACCAGCCCCACCCTTTACTACATCTACGTTGCAACAAGAATCTAATCGCAAACTGCGATTATCAGCACGGGATACAATGCGGACAGCACAAAGTTTGTACGAGCAAGGGTACATTACCTATATGCGGACAGATTCGGTACATTTATCCGCAGAAGCGATCGCCGCGTCCCGTAGTAGTGTAGAAAAACTCTATGGTAAAGAGTATCTTAGCCCCGCCCCCCGGCAGTATACAACCAAAAGCAAAGGCGCTCAAGAAGCCCATGAAGCTATCCGTCCGGCAGGTAATACTTTTCGCACTCCTCAAGAAACAGGTTTAAGCGGTAGAGAAGCGTCTTTATACGATTTGATTTGGAAGCGGACAGTAGCAAGTCAAATGGCTGATGCGAGACAAACCCAAGTATCTGTGCAAACTAAAGTAGAAGATGCTGGCTTTCGTTCTAGTGGGAAACGAATTGATTTCCCAGGGTTTCTCCGCGCCTATGTAGAAGGTTCGGATGACCCCAATGCGGCGTTAGAAAATCAAGAAGTAATCTTACCAGCTTTGAAGGTAGGCGACTCCCCAGATTGTACTAAACTAGACGCGGTAGGTCACGAAACCCAACCCCCCGCCCGTTATACCGAAGCTTCTTTAGTCAAAACTCTTGAAAGTGAAGGCATTGGGCGACCTAGCACCTATGCAAGTATTATTGGCACAATTATTGATCGCGGCTACGCCCAGTTGACAAATAATGCTTTAATTCCAACTTTTACCGCTTTTGCTGTCAGCGCGTTGTTAGAAGAACACTTCCCCGATTTTGTAAATACTAGCTTTACGTCAAAAATGGAGCAAACTTTAGATGATATCGCAACGGGAGAAGTTAAGTGGTTGCCTTACTTGCGCCAATTTTATTCTGGCGACAAAGGATTAGAAACTTTAGTTAAAGAAAGAGAAAGCCAAATTGACCGAACTAAAGCTACAACTGTACAGTTAGACGATTTAGAGGTCAAAGTTCGCATTGGTAAGTTTGGCCCCTACGTTGAATCAAATAACGGTAATGGAACGGTTACAGCTTCAATACCACTAAACTTGACTCCCGGCGATATTAGTTCCGAACAAGTTGAAGCACTGTTAAAAGGGCCAAATAAAGTTGGACAGCATCCCGATACGGGAGAAACAATTTATCTTAAAATTGGTAGCAATGGCTATTACTTGCAGTTGGGCGAACCTTCGGAGGAAAACAAAAAACCTAAAACTGCTTCCTTACCTGCGGGTGTGACTCCTGAAAATGTGACTTTAGAAATAGCTGTTAACCAATTAGCTTTACCCCGCGCTTTGGGGGTTCATCCGGCTACTAATGGTAAAATCCAAGCAGGACTCGGCAAGTTTGGGCCTTTTATTGTCCACAATCAAAGCAAGGATGAGAAAGACTACCGCAGTCTTAAAGGTACTGATGATGTATTTACAATTTCTTTAGAACGAGCTTTAGAGATTTTGTCGGAACCAAAAAAAGCTGGGCGAAACAAGTCTAAGCAAGCTTTAAAAGAGTTGGGTTCTCATCCAGTGGACAATGAACCTGTAAATATCTTTGATGGCCCCTACGGTGCGTATATCAAGCACGGCAAAGTTAATGTCGGTTTAGCTGAAGGTCAAACTGTAGAAACAACCACCTTAGCTATGGCTTTAGAATTATTGGCTACTAAAAAACCTGCCAGTACCCGCACAACCAAAGCCAATACAACTACTGCTAAAAAGACTACAACAACTAGGTCTAAAGCTAAATCAAGTTCAAAACTATAGGCTATGCGATCGCCTTATTGTCATAATAAAGAGCGATCGCATACATTACTCCTGAAAAAATGACAACTTACAACGCGCTTACAAGCCGTGAATGGTGGGCGCAACGCTGGTTAGATTTATTAGACTCCTACCGCTTCAAAAAGCGTCTTGAAAGGGCGAGAAACTACTCAAGACAAGGAAACGTCCTTAGCATCAAGTTTCAGGGCGCTAAAGTGACAGCCGAAGTTCAAGGAACAGAAGTAGAACCTTATCAAGTTTCTTTGTCTTTAGAATCTTTTACCGAAGAACAGTGGGGTTTTGTGATTGAAACAATGTCCCATCGGGCATTTTTTGCTGCCAAATTGTTAGCAGGAGAAATGCCCCAAAATATTGAGGAAGTATTTACAAGTAACGGCGTATCGCTATTTCCGTTTAGTTTGAGCGATATTCGTAGCAAGTGTTCTTGTCCCGATAAAGCCAACCCTTGCAAGCATATAGGCGCAGTATATTATCAATTGGGCGATCGCTTTAGCGAAGATCCCTTTGTCTTATTTCAACTGCGCGGTAGTTCTAAAGACAAAATTATCGCCTCTTTGCGCCAACTACGCAGTCATAGCAGTATTGAAGAAACTCCCGAAATTAACAGCAATTGCGCTCCTAATCGTTCTCTTACCCCAAATATTGCTCAATTTTGGCGCTATGACTGCCCTTTAGATCCTAATTTAGTTGTAATTGCCCCCCCCCGTTAGTAACGAATCAATATTAGATATATTAGGGCCCATACCACTATCGATAGATGGAACAGGAAACTCTAACTTTGATGCTACAGTCTCAGAAGCTGCGATCGCCTATTTAAGTAACGCCTACGAACAAGTTAGCCAAAAAGCCGCAATTTCGGCAATGAATTTGTAAAGCAGATGCGAGGCTTCTACTCGAATAGTTAAACTAGAAAGTCTAGTCCTGTAATTGCTCTAACTATGCCTGATTTTTTAAGACTTGAGGATGCGGTTGAATTTGCTGAAAACCCAGAACCCCGTTGTCCTTGCGTATTGCTATTAGATATTTCTGGTTCAATGCAAGGAGAGGCAATTAACGCCTTAAATGAGGGATTGAAAACCTTTAAGGAAGAACTAAACCGCGATAACTTAGCCAAAAAGCGAGTTGAAGTGGCAATTATTACCTTTAATAGCGATGTGAATATCGTCCAAGATTTTATTACCGCCGACCAATTTGACCCACCAACCCTCAAAGCCCAAGGATTGACAGTCATGGGGTCAGCCATCCATAAAGGTTTAGATATGGTAGCTAGTCGCAAAGCCCAGTACAGCGCCAACGGAGTAGCTTACTATCGCCCTTGGGTATTTTTAATTACTGATGGCGAACCCCAAGGTGAACCCGATAGTCTGATCGAACAAGCAGCACAACGGATTAAAGAAGATGAAGATAATAAGCGTGTAGCTTTCTTTGCTGTCGGTGTAGAAGGAGCAAATATGACTCGCCTTTCGCAAATTGTTAGCCGTAGTCCTTTAAAGTTAGTCGGTTTAAACTTTCAAGAGATGTTTATCTGGCTTTCTGCAAGTATGCAGCGCGTATCGCAATCAAGAATGGATGAGCAAATACCTCTACCTCCTCCTGGTTGGGGCATTATTTGAGTTTTGGGATGGGAGGAGATTTGACTTGTTTCTCCGCCAATCCAAACAGGGAAACAATTTTTATGGTGCTTCCTTTCTGTCTTCCTGCTCCACTAAAGGGAAGATCGGTTTTAGAGTTTTTCGTAGCTCGAAAAACTCTGCTTTATCAAAGGGCATGACAGAAATAGGATAACTATTAGCAGTCATATTTAAGCTTTGCTCTATTGATGTACTATCTAAACTTTCAGCTACTTGTTCTAAACTTTGCTCTATTGATGTGCTATCTGAACTTTCAGCTACTTGTACTTGCTGTTCTAATTGTTGTGTGGAAGATACTAAACCACTCAAACCATCAACGATTTGGCGGACGTTTTGGCGAAACTCAGGATCTCCCGTTAGTTCGTCTAAATCCGAGGTAATTTTTTGGGCATTAGCAAAAGTTACCCGCGCCGAGTCTAGAGTTTGCTGCAATAACAATATATTACTAGGGTCGTTTAGCGCGTTAGAAGCATTGCGGAGGTTTACCGAAGCTTCCGCAGCGTTGGCAGATAGGGTTTCTAGGTTTTGGATTAGTTGCCCTTGATTAAAGCGATTTAGAGTCGGGGATAGTCCGCTAAAAGTGCCTTGCAACTGTTCGCTTGCCTGGTTGAGATTATCTAAAGTAGTAACTAAAGTCGAGCGATTTGTTGTGACTAAGTTATCGACATTATTTACTAAGCGATTGACATTAGCAGTTGTAGTATTTAGCCTGTCGGCAGTAGTGCCAAATTGAGTTATGGTTTTACTGCTAGAAGCGCTAATCTCATTGGCGGCTTGCTGTACTGAAGTTGCTGCCGTAGAGAATGTTCCTAATTGCTGGCGAGTAGACTTTGATAATCCTTCAAGTTCGCGGGTAAGTTGAGTTACTCCCGCCGCCGCCGCCGCCGCATTATTTACGGCTGTATTAAGGTTTGTGTATAGTTTTTCATTGCCGTAGATACTGGCAAAATTGGTAGAAGAACGAATCAACGCATCTAGACTAATGCCAATTTTACCTTGAAGCTTAGAGCCGTTACAAATAATTAAATTGCGATCGCAATTTTCATCTAGAGGTTTAGCGACAACTAATTGCGGTGATAGCTGACTTTGGGGAGTAATATCAATACTAACTTCGCTAATTAAACCCGATTGATTAGCTTCAATTACAGCATTGCGGGGAATAATAATGTCGGCAGGACTAATTTCTATTTCAACTTCTACGCCGTTTGCCCCTGGTTTAATTGCCGCGACACTACCTATATTTACCCCACGATAGCGCACGGCAGCCCCGTTTTGGATGCCGCCAACATTGCTAAAAGAGACAATGGCTTTATAGGTGCGTTGATTTAGTTGTACTCCCCGCAGCCAAAGAATAGATCCGCCTAATATTGCTAATCCTAGGAGAATTAATAAACCAACAGAGCCTTCTCGAACCGTGCGCGATCGCATTAAACTATTCTCCTACCTACTAGCATTTTGTTTGCTTTGTCTGACCGGGGTAAAAGGCTGCTTCACCCAATAATATGAATTGGCCCTTCTACACTACCACTCATAAATTGCTTAATTAACGGATGATCGGTAGTTTGAGTATCGTTTTGGTTTCCCTCCCATTGCACTTTACCCTGATATAAAAAGATGATGCGATCAGCAGTGCGGCGAATTGTACTATCTTGGTGAGTAACGATCGCATAGGTACTACAAACTCCGTGGGCGCACTGCAATTGACGAATCAAGTCTTCAATTACTGTAGAGGCAATCGGATCTAGTCCGGCGGTGGGTTCATCGTACAGTAACACCTCTGAGGCATCTTTGGGGTTATTGGGGTTTGACATAATCGCCCGTGCAAAACTGACACGTTTACGCATTCCTCCTGATAACTGGGCTGGGTAGCGGCTTCCAGCATCTCCTAAGCCTACCATTTCTAGTTTTTGCTTGACCAGTTCTTTAATGTGCGACTTTTTGAGGCGGGAATGTTGAAACAACGAAAATCCCACGTTTTCCTCTACCGTCAGCGAGTCAAATAGGGCGGCTTGTTGAAATACCATGCCAATACCAATGGGATCTGTACCATCTTCAATTAAGCCCGATCTTAGGTGTCCTTCTACATAGATTTCTCCCGCATCTGGCGCTAGTAACCCAGCCATAATCCGTAAAATCGTTGATTTACCCGTACCTGAAGGGCCAATAATTGCTAAGGCTTCACCTCGGTAAAGTTTTAGATCGACATTATCTAAAATTACACTTTCACCAAACTTTTTACTAATGCCTTTTAACTCAATAATTGGTTTTGCAGTGCTAGGTAGGGGAGTTTCCGTTGGGTTAACGTTCTGCATTTCATCTCAAAATTTGCTTTTAACAATTTTGGCGCAAAGCAAAATGAATTATCAACTTGGGATAACGCTTTGATAAAGCTTTCTATTCTGCCATTTTAAAATTTCATTATTGATTGGGCGCAAATAAGTTGACATTTAAATAGATTTATCTTGTGATCAATTTTATACTTATAAGCTGCAATTTTTGATACAGAAAATGTTTTCTTCCCTTTAAAGGCTACTTAGTCCTATAAGAATTTTTTATAGGTATTTAAATATTTTGTCCTCCTAAAAAATGATTTTTAATAAATAATTGCTGACATAAAGTTTTTGTTTTTAACAGACTTGCTGTATAGTTCATTTTCTTTAATAGCAAGTTTAATGGGGATTTAGACGCGCATCAACTAAGTATTTGCAACAAATTAAGTAATATTTGTATCTAGTGAAACAAAATTTAGCACTTGCGCAATTTGGTTTCATAAAACTATCTTTGAGTATTTAATTAGATTGTTACAAAACTACTAATTGATAAAAGTGAACTTGTTAAAATGGCTACATAACATTGCCCTGTGCAACTATATTGTCAAAAAAGGTTGCAAGCCCAACCTTAGTAATAGCCGCAGACGTGAGGCTACTTATAGTTAATTGATCGCTAGAAAAAGATCGTTCCAGGGCATTTACTTTAGGAGTAGGCATGAAAAGGAGAGACTTCATAACCGCCGTTGCTGCGTCGGCGGGTTCAGCTTATGCTGCAATGAAAGCGTTAGATTTGCTAGAACAACCCGCCGCCGCCCAATCAAAACGACCCTTTAGACTACAGCGACGAGGAGGGCGTAAGAAAGTTGTGATTTTGGGTGCAGGTTTAGCAGGAATGACCTCCGCTTATGAATTAGGAAAAATTGGCTATGACTGCATAATTTTGGAAGCACGCGATCGCGCTGGCGGTAGATGTTGGACTTTGCGGGGTGGAGATAAGTTTACAGACATTGATGGACAAACTGAAACTGTAGGATTTGACCAAGGGTTGTATTTTAATCCAGGTCCCGCCCGGATTCCCCAACATCACGTAACTTTAGATTATTGCCGAGAACTTGGCGTTGAATTAGAAGTTTTTACCAACATCAATCGCCAACAGTATTACTATAACGAGAATGTAGGTGCTTTATCTGAGAAAAAGGTTCGGGCGCGAGAAGCAATAACTGATATGCGCGGTTATATATCAGAACTATTAGCTAAAGCTGTTAATCAAGATGCCCTCGATGCGACTTTAACAGGTGCAGATAAAGAAAAACTTGTAGAGTTTCTGCGTACCTATGGCAACCTTAACCCAGACTTGTTTTATAAAGGGTCAAGCAGACGCGGTTATGCAACACCCCAAGGGGCGGCAGATAATCCAGGAATCCTAGACGATCCCTACGATCTTAAGTCCCTAATCGATTTAGGATTTGCCGGATACGAGGCTTCTGAGTGGGGTTACGATCAACAAATGACTATGCTTCAACCCGTAGGCGGGATGGATCAAATCGCTAAGGCAATGGAAAGTAAAGTCAAGCCATTAATTACTTTTGGCGCTGAAGTTAAAGAAATTCGCAAAACACCAAAGGGCGTTCGCATCGTTTATGTAGATAAGAAAAACGGTCAAAGGCAGCAAGTATCAGGCGATTACTGCATTTGTACCATTCCTTTATCAGTGTTGAGAACTATATCTTCAGACTTTGCGCCGGATATGCAGGCAGCGATTTCTAGCGTTGATTATGCCATTACTGGTAAAAGTGGCTTGCAGTTCAATCGCCGCTTTTGGGAAGAAGATGAAGATATCTATGGCGGAATTACAAGTACAAATCAACAGATTACTCAAGTTTGGTATCCATCGTCGGGTTACTCGTCAAAAAAAGGTGTGATGCTAGGTTATTACAACTTTGGTACTAACGCCTCTAACGTTGGCAACCTGACTTCAGCCCAACGCTTGACTCTAGCTTTGGATCAAGGGAGTAAAATTCATTCCCAATATAGAAGCCACTTTGAAAATGGAATTTCTCTATACTGGTCAAAAATTCCCTATAGCCTAGGTGGATGGGCATCTTATACTACCACCGTTAGAGAAAAATATTATCCTCGGCTCAACGAACCGGATGGCAATATTTACTTAGCGGGCGAACATCTTAGTTATCTCACCGGATGGATGGCTGGCGCTTTTGAGTCGGCGAGACTTGTAACTTCAAAAATTAATGCCCTAGCAGCATAAAAAATTACCTAGAAAAAGCAATGAAAAAATACATTAATCAAGGGTGGAAAATTGGTCGCTGGCTATTACTAACTGTTGGTGTTAGTTTGCTGTTATTAAATGTTATGGGTGTAGACGTGCAAGCCGCGATTAGAGTCGGCGCACCTAGAAGCGTTACTCGTTACGGAACAGCAACTTCGCCAATTTTATCGGCGGTGGCTGTACCAGAAGATCAAGCGTATTTTTGGACGAGTGGAACTGTACCACCTGTAATCAATTCTACTGCGGCACCCGGATCGCGCGATCGCTATGGCGATACAAAAACCCAAGCTACAAATATCTTGACTCGGTTTCAAACTTTATTAGCCGATGCAGGTTTAAGTTTAAAAGATGTTGTTTATCTGCGCGTTTACTTAGTTGCTGATCCAGTCCTTGAAAAAGTTGATTATCAAGGTTGGTTTGATGCCTATGCTCAGTTTTTTAACATAAATAATGTGCCTAAAGTTGCTCGTTCTACGTTAGCGGTGGCTGGGTTAGTCGATTCTGGCTGGCTAGTTGAAATTGAAGCTGTCGCTGTCTATCCCAAAAAAGGTAGAGGCTAAGTTAATACAAGGAAGGCAATCTAAGTCTTCCTTGTCTTTTAGGTAATTTTTAGTATGGAGGTAAAAAATTATGAATTATCAAAAGCTTTTAAGTGCTGTGGCAATTTTGATGATTAGTTTGGGCGCAAATTCGCAAGTCACAGCGCAAACTGAGCAGATCGATCTTGCTAATTCATCTCGCCAAATAGACGTTACTCTCAAAACCCAAGATAATCAGACGTTTAATCAATTAATCCAACAAGCAGAAGTTAAAGCGATTAGTCTTATTGAGCAAGAGTTTGTGAATAATTCCAGTATTACCGAAATTGCTGTGACTATTTTAGGCGATCGCCAAGGGCAACAAGTACCTCTACTATTTTCTAAAGTTTCTCGCCTTGATTGGCAACAACGACCAATAATTAAACAGTGGACGCGATACTTTCCCACTTCTGCTATATTACTGGGCTTCAATCAGCCGCAAAAAACCCCATCGCCTCCAGCACAATCTGCCCCAATTACTCCCAGAAATCAGAGGGTTACGCCCACGACAACTCCAACTAACTCAATACCAGCCGCGCCATCTTCAAATAATGCCCCTTCCGCACCTAGTGGGGCTAGTTTAGAAGAAACCGATCCAGGCTATCGTTAAAAGCGGGTAATCGGACTCGAACCGACGACATTCAGCATGGGAAGCTGACGTTCTACCACTGAACTATACCCGCAAAACTGACTAATATTATACCACTAATTAGCGTCAGTTATTCTATAACTTGCTTTGCTTTTGGTTTTCTGCGCCAGCCACCCTTAAACTTTTTAAGTAGCCAAGATTGGAAACTATCTACGTAGGTAAATAATACTGGTACTACTACTAAAGTTAGCAGCGTAGAAGTTGTAAAGCCGCCCATAATCGCAATGCCCATCGGACTGCGAACTTCAGCCCCCGCCCCCAATCCCAAAGCTAGGGGGATAGTTCCGGCTACAGTGGCGAGGGAAGTCATCAAAATTGGTCGCAGGCGCGATAAACCAGCTTCTATTAATGCTTGACGCTGGGTTTTACCTTCTTCTAAGTTCATGAGGGTATAGTCTACTAACAAAATTGAGTTTTTGGTCACAATTCCCATTAGTAAAACAATCCCAATTAAGGCATAAAGTCCGAGGGCTTTTTGGGCAATCAATAAACCTAATAGCGCCCCACCCAAAGATAAAGGCAGCGCCACCATAATTGTAAACGGGTGCAGGAAGTTGTTGTATAACAGTACCAAAATGGCATATATACACATAATTGCCAAAGCTAAAGCCCCGCCAAAACGCCCAAAAATTTCTTGCATAATTTCCGCATCTCCCGCACTTTGGCGCACAACGTCAGGAGGTAAGCGATTTAAAGCTGGTAACTTGTCTACTGCTTTCACCCCATCACCTAGAGCAATACCTTGTAAGTTCGCTTCTACTGAGACTTGACGGGATCTATCGTAGCGATCAATTTGCGCTGGGCCACTACCATAACGAATCTCTGCTACGGCGGTTAAAGGAACTAAAGTATTGTTTCCACCAGGTACGCGCAGATTTTTTAAAGTATTAATATCTTCCCTTGCTTGTTCTGCAATTTGAACGCGGATGGGAATTTGGCGATCGCTTAGATTAAATTTAGCTAAGTTCGCTTCATTATCCCCAATAGTAGCTAAAGATGCTGTTTGAGCAATTGATTGGACTGTAACCCCCAAATCGGCAGCTTTTTCAGGATTGGGAATAATCAAAATTTCGGGTTTAACTAAGCTTGCAGTAGAAGCAACTTCTACTAATCCTGGTATGGTTCGCATTTGCTTTTCTAAATCATTAGCTGCTTGCGTTAAAGCTTGGGGATTTTCGCTCTTTAAGACAATAGTTAAATCTTTTGAACTCCCCGCCGCGCCTTGGCTTTGAAAACTAATCCTTGTCCCAGGAATTTTTTGCAGTTGGGGACGCATTTGTTGCTCGTATTCAACTTGAGATAGTTTTCTTTCGTCTTTGGGCAACAGATTAACACTCAGCGTTGCTGAATCTATTTGTTGAGTAGCTAATACATTCTTAACGGCGGGACTAGCGCGGAGAATATCTGTAGCTTGGGCAGCTACTTTGCTTGTGTCTGCTAAAGTTGAGCCGGGAGGCAATTCAAGCGTAACTGTAGAGATACCTAAGTCGCCGTTATCAACAAATCCTTGGGGAATGAGTGGAATTAGGGCTAAACTACCAATGAAAAAGGCGATCGCAATTAAGATAGTTGTCAACCGATGACTTAAAGCCCAACCTAGTAACTGTCTATAAGGTTGGAATCGCCGCCTACTATTGCGGGTTTCATCTTTTTGAATTTGCTTAGTTGTTTTGGATTTAAACCAACTAGCCCCTAACATCGGGGTAATAGTCCGCGCTACTAAGGTTGAAAAAATCGTTGAAACTGCAACGGTTACGCCAAAAGGTTGAAAAAATTGCCCAGGAATACCGCCCATAAAAGCCACAGGCAAAAATACTGCGATAATCGTTGCAGCGCTGGCTAACACTGCTAACCCAACTTCCGCCGCCGAGTCAAAAGCCGCTTGACGGGGAGTTTTGCCCATAGCGATATGTCTTTCCATATTTTCGACTTCTACCACCGTATCGTCTACCAAGTTGCCCACCGCCAACGCCAACGCCAGCAAAGTCATGTTGTTGAGGGTGTAGCCTAATGCTTGTTGGACGGCAAAAGTCGGCAGAATAGATAGAGGGAGTGCGATCGCTGTAATTAAAGTTGCCCGCCAGTCGCGCAAAAATACTAAAATTGTCAGGACGGCTAAAGCAGAAGCTTGGATCAAGTCGTCAATGGTGCTTTCGTAAGATTCACGGATAAAATCACCGCGCGTAAAAATTAATTCTAGTTTTACATCCCCAGCGAGGGTTTTTTGCAGCTTTTCTACTGCTTTAATCACCCCTTCTTCTACCGATACTAAGGTTGTACCCGTACTCCGCAGTACCGAAAAAGCAACTACGGGCTGATTATTGAGATAAGCTGCTGTCCTTTGTTCGCCAAAACTGTCTTCAACTTCCCCTAAACTAGCTAAAGGAACAAAACTACCATTGGGTAGCACTATTTGATAGTTTTGCAATTCTTTAACTGTAGCGGCGCTACCGAGAGTGCGAATACTTTGTTCACTACCGCCTACTTCGGTTCTTCCACCAGGTAAATTAACGTTAAAGGCGCGGAGTTGATCGTTTACTCCCGTTGCTGTAATTCCCAATGCTTGCAAGCGATCAGGATCGATATTTATTCTAATTTCTCTATCTACACCACCATCGCGGCGGATTTCGGCAACGCCTTTAACTGATAAAAGGGCGCGGCTAATTGTTTCGTCTACTAAATTGCTTAATTGCTCTACCGATTGTCGCTCAGACATTACGGCATAAGTCATAATTGGCCCGCCAGAAAATTCTAACCTTTGAATAATCGGCTCGTTAATATCTTGGGGTAAATTTTGGCGAATTTGGGCTACAGCGTTGCGGACATCATTAGTTGCGCGATCGCTATCTATCCCCAAATCAAAGTTAATAATTGTTGTAGAAACGCCATCGTTGACGGTAGAAATTATATTATCAATGTTTCCTAAACCCGCTACTGCGTCTTCTACGGGCTTAGTCACTTGAAATTCTAATTCTGTGGGCCCCGCCCCTGGTTGGCTAACGGTAATGGAAACGGCGGGAACATCAATATTTGGATTGATATCAATGCCTAAACTTGTAAAGGAAAACCAACCGATAATTGTGAGAAATAAAAATAAAACTATTGTCGGTACAGGGCGGCGAATTGACCAAGCAGAAAGGTTAAAATCCATCGTTATTTCCCTTGTACTACCTGTACTTTGTCGCCATCTTTGAGATAGCCAGCCCCCGCTACTACAACGCGATCGCCTATTTTTAATCCATTAACTATTTCGACATTGCTTTTACCAATTGCTTCCCCTACAGTGATTTTTTGACTTCGGACTATATCCCCGTCAGTTAGCACAAAGGCGATCGCGCTGCCGTCACTTTGAGGTAAAACCGCTTTGGCGGGTATAGCTATTCCCGGAGCATTGGCGATCGTAATTGCTCCACTTGCAAACATTCCCGGACGTAATAAAGCTGTTGCTGGCAAATCTATTCTGACTGTAGCTTCGCGGCTTTGGGGATCTACAAGGGGTGCTATTTCCCTAACCTTACCTTGCAAGCGCAGACGCGAATCTGCGTCGCTTGTAACTACTACAGGAGAGTTGATTTTTACTTGATTTAAGTTAGTTGCGGGTACTTTTGCCTGCAATTCTAAAGAGCCATTTTGAATAATTGAAAATATTTTTTGCGTACTATTAGCTACATCGCCAACTTGGGCTGTTTGTTCGGCAATTATCCCACTAGCGGGAGCGCGGACTATAGTTTGATTTAGTTGGGTTTGTTGTTGCTGAACACGGGCGATACTAATGCGAACATCGGCTTCGGCGCTGGCAATATTTGCCTGAGCGACACTAATTGCTTCTCGTGCAGTTGTAGCGGTAGTTGAACGGGTTTCTAATTCTTGACGGCTAATTGCGCCAGCGTCGGCTAGTCCTCTGTAACGCTCATAGTTGCTGTTAGCTTCGGCTAAAGTAGCACGAGATTGAGCTAAAGAGGCTTGTCTTTGCCTAACTACGGCTCGATTTGATTCTACTTCGGCTTTGGCTTGAGCGATTTGAGTTTGCAGTACCGAACTATCTAAAACTGCTAGAGTTTGTCCGCTTTTTACAGAATCTCCTTCATCTACTAAAATTTGTTTAATTTGCAAGCCTGTAGCTTGAGGCAAAACTGGGATTAAGTCGCGCGCGTTGACTGTACCTGTAACGCTAAGAGTACGGGCGACGGGGGTAAGCTCCGCAGATGCAACAGTTACGCTCATTGACGGCGCTAAATTGACACTTTGGGGCGTAACTGCGGGTTTAGTTGTGGGACGATTCATAATAGTCATCCCTAACCCTGTCAAACCAATCCCTAGCCCTGTACCTACTAATAACGGTACTAGCCAACCTCTACGCTGAGGTGGTTTTGGGGTGGGAAGTAGGTCTATTTCTACCTCTTGCTCAAATTCTTCTATATGTTCCCTTTTTGGAATAGTTTTTTGACTTTCAGCGATATTTACAGTTTCAGTCACGCGATCGCCTACCCATTATTTTATAAAAAACTTCGTACTCTAATTAATATATCTCAATATTTTTGCTTATTTAGGAAATCTATGCGTGTCACTAAGGGAGGAAATTAAGCTCAATACTTCCGGTCGGAAAAACAGCAAGATAGAAGAATAAGCCGCAAAAATCAACCTTTTAACTTTTATGCAGCAAACAAGCACTCCGATTACTAAAGATTTGGTGTTAATTGGTGGCGGTCACAGTCATGCGATCGCGCTAAGAATGTGGGCTATGAAGCCTCTAGAAGGGGTGCGAATAACCCTAATTACTGAGTCATCGAGTACACCTTATTCGGGAATGTTGCCCGGTCATATTGCCGGATTTTATACCCACGCAGAATGTCATATAAATTTGCGGAGTTTAGCTCAGTTTGCCCAAGCGCAACTATATATTGATACCGTTGTGGGGTTAGATTTGGTTAATAAACAAATTCTCTGCGCCCATCGTCCGCCTGTAAGTTTTGACGTGCTATCTATAGATATTGGCAGCACTCCCGCTAGTGTAAATGTACCGGGGGCGAATAAGTATGCGATCGCTGCTAAACCTGTAGCTAATCTCTTAACTCAATGGCAGCAAATAGTTGAAGATAACGAAAAGCCTCTGAGTTTGGGGATTGTTGGCGGTGGTGCAGGGGGTGTGGAATTAGCTTTAGCAATGCAAGGAAATTTGCAAAACCACGTTAAAATCCACTTGTTTCACCGGGATGCGGAAATTATGCCGCATTATGGTGGCTGGGTGCGTCGCCGTTTGCAAGCAATTTTGCGCCAAAAAGGAATCAATTTACATCTGCAAGAAACAGTTATTGAGGTACAACCAAATAAAATTAGTTGCGAGTCAGGGCTTAAAGTAGAATGCGATCGCATTTTTTGGGTAACTCAAGCCTCTGCACCTGGTTGGATTATTGAAAGCGGACTTGCTACTGATTCTCAAGGGTTTGTGCAAGTAAACGATTATCTACAAGCGATTTCTCATCCAAATATCTTTGCGGCGGGAGATATTGCCACAATGATTAATTATCCGCGTCCTAAAGCTGGTGTATTTGCCGTTAGACAAGGTAAACCTTTATTTAATAACTTACAAAAAACTTTATTAGCGGGGCGTTTACAGGCTTACAAGCCGCAAAAAACCTATTTAAGTTTAATTGGGACGGGAGATGGCAAAGCGATCGCTTCCTGGGGCAATTTTGGCATTGGTGCGTCTCCTTTGTTATGGAATTGGAAAGACAAAATTGATCGTCAGTTTATGGATCGTTTTCACAAATTACCATCAATGTCTGAACCTTTAGTAGAGATGCGTTGTGCGGGTTGTGGTTCTAAAGTAGGTAGTACAGTTTTAGAGCGCGTATTGCAACGATTAGAAAGAATTGAAAACACTCCAGATATTGTTATTGGTTTAGATGCTCCCGATGATGCGGCTGTCGTAAAAGTACCTGAAGGTAAATTAATGGTACATACTATTGACTATTTTCCCGCCTTAGTAAATGACCCGTTTATTTTTGGACAAATTAGCGCCAATCATTGTTTGAGTGATATTTTTGCCATGGGTGCAATTCCCCAAAGTGTTTTAGCGATCGCATCTATTCCTTATGCGACTGAATCTAAGGTTGAAGAAACTCTTTATCAACTATTATCTGGCGCTCTCCTAATCCTAAATCAAGCCCAAATTCCTTTAATTGGCGGACACACTACCGCAGGCTTAGAATTAGGTTTTGGTTTATCTTGTAATGGGTTAGCAAGTCCGCACAACGCATCTCTACTAAAGGTTCAGACATTGATGGTAATTTGTGAAAACGATCCATAAACTGACGATCAATTT
>QQTW01000089.1_pt1 | contig 50065 bp, 52 predicted proteins | sample 1904831 | NCBI WGS metagenome assembly QQTW01 (sample SAMN09435610, study PRJNA476489) | Subsurface metagenome, whole genome shotgun sequencing project.
CTGTAGTGTTAGCAGCAGCAGCAGCAGCAGCAGCAGCAGCAGCAGCAGCTCAAGTTATCAAGTAGGCATCTGATGTGTCACGTCATGGTTCACATTTAAGTCCCTTGAATTCCGGATGAGCCAAGCAAGATATCACACAACTCGGTATTTCGAATCGAATAAAGTGAAGTGAAGTGAAGTGAAATTAGATCCTGGTAAGCCTTCTTCGTCTTCGTCGCTTCCAGTCCCGACGATGTTCCACTCCCTCACTTTTCCACTCCGACGCCACAGCTGACCAGTCAACTTCCTCGTCCTCGTCCGAAGGCAGCCATCGACGCTGTATTCGATGTGCTAGTGGCTTATCACCCTTTGAATCTGGTGGTGCAGCGGGTGGAGGTGGTGGTTGTGCGGGATCAGTTGGTGGTGTTGTAGAGGGTACTGAATGACGTTTCGGTTTGACGAGCAACAAGATGAACATGCCCACAACCAATAAAACTAACAGGAGGATGATCTTGCGTTTGGCCGTTCGACGTTGATATCCTGATGCCTAGATTGATCATCATTTATATTAGCAATTGCAAATATTATTCAAGGACCAGCAGAGAGCAGATAGCACGTGACATACCACGACCAGCTCTTTATCCGCGGCTTTGACATCCACCGCCATCCGCTCGACGTTGTAATCAATCCGGTCAAGTATCGTTCCTTGATCGATGACCATGTTCTGTAAATCCTTAAAGATGTCCGCAAGCTCGATAATACCCTTGGCAATATCAGTGATTTCACGTTCTCGTTGCATGATGGCCACGTCATTGCTCGTGAGCTGCTTTTGCTTCGTCTGATGCAGTGTAGATTGCGAGTAGGATTTATCAGCGTCGGTTTCGAGGAGTGACGGATCGGTGAAGGCGTTTTGTGGGGTGGATGACCGGTCGAGAGGGGTGGTCATGCCGCTGATTCCGCGGAGTTCTTTACCATGCTGCTGCTGCTGCTGCTGCTGCTGCTGCTGCTAACACTACAGCAGCAGCAGGTCTAACTCATCGAACCTACAACTTGATATCCTTGAGACGTCAATTAGCGCACGGCTGAAGCTGTAGAATATTGAACGAAGAACACTATACATTTGACGACGATGCTGCAGGGTCCTCTAATACTGCGCTTCGGCTTAATCTGCAGGTCATCTTAGAATCCATAGAGGAAATGGCCAATCCGCACAGTTATGAAACGATGCTACAGCCAACTCTGAGCAAGCTTGTACGCACCTGCAAGGCCTGAAGTACCGTAGCTCATCCCATCTTCTTTTCGCCTTGGCATCGCCAGACAGCTATAGGCACAGCACGAAGCAGGCTCATAGTCTAGCGAAAATGAGAACAATCGACAAGAATTTGGCTACTTAAAACCCACCAACCACCACATCTAACCACCATGGCCACCAAATCAACACAGAATTAGTGTGAAAATCAACTGAAAAATGGTTGTCAATCTCCAATCCGTACCGTACCCTAGTCAACCACAGCAATCCCACGCAACCTGAAAGAACAGAGAAAGAAAAATAAGGAGGGTAAACTTGGTAGAGGAAATACGAATTAACGATACACTTCAGCCTCCCTCCTCAGCATCGCCGCCACGTCTTCGTCCAATCCTTCCAAGGCATCTCCGCTGTCTAGACCCGCGATCTCGTCTTCATCATGGGCCATCTTTCTCTTCTTGGGAGCGGTTCCACTGGCTCCGTTGATCCCCGTTGGATGATGGTATGGGCCCACCGAAGAAGGCACGTCAGTAGGAGGAACGACGGGATAAGTAGAGGCTGTCGATGCCACTTGCGAGATGGCCAGACTCGAAAGCAGATCTGGGCCGCTTCCAGCTGATGGAGCGGAGAGCGTTGCGAGGAATTGATCGGCAGCGGCACGGGAATCAACATGGCCTGCTACTGGTGGCGGTGCGTTTCGATCGTCCGTGGACGGCATGCCCCGTCCAGGAGATCCAGGCGGCGTGAGCGCTTCCACTGGAGGTGCCTCAGGTTCGGTGGTACCCTCGCCGAGTCCATGGAAGCTCGGTGCATTGTTGGCATCCATCGATGATGATGCTGCTCCATTGGCACCACCCATTGTCTCTGACTCGTCCGCCAAGCCACGCATGATGCCATCTTCCACTTCACGTTTCTTGGTCTCCACAATCGACTTCCGATGCGCTAGGTCTGCGACCTCGGTTTCTTCAGCCTGTAGACTGGCGCGGTTCTTCTCGAGCATCTGCTCCAGCCCTTCGATCAATGCTCGACGCGCTTTAATGCTCTCCGCTACTGCACCCTCCGCGGTAGCTAAAGAGCGGAGTAACCCGCTTAGACGCGCGGCTTGAACGGGCATGGGCGGCGGTTGAGCGGAAGGGTCCATGAGCTTCGCATATTCCTGATTGGCATCCGTAAGGAGGCTCGCCTTGCCCGTTGCAAGTCGGGATACCCCGGTCTGCAACGGAACCAGAGATTGCAGCTCGACTGGTATGGGAGTAGATGATCCTCCGGACATGAGCGATGGTCCTAGGAGAGGCTTCTTGCTCGAGCGAGACCGGTTGACCTCTGCGAATGGATTAGTATCTCATTCTCGATATCGAAAATGATAATTCAATACACACCCTCCACTCGAGCTTCAATGGCATCTTGAATGGGCGGTTCGAAGATTTGACGTTGTCGCCAGACCTCCACCACTCGCTTGAGCTTCTGCTGCACTTCATTGGTTGCGCCACGATAAGCAATTGCCGTGGCTTCGGTGATGATCTTGTAATTATATATATCAGCCTTGGCCGTTCACTGTGGTGATCTTTCAGACTTACCGGTGAGAATGCAATGAGAAAGTCATTCTTTCTTCGCGCCTTGGATTGCTGCGCGACTTCTGAAGAGTTGTCAGCATGATGTTCATGAACAAATACACACAACTTGATACTTCATTCATGAGGTGTAACGACATACCATTGGCAAGATAGATCAAGTTCAATCTCTTATTTGCGCCCGAGTCCTTGAGGCGTTGAAACCATAGCTGTACCGTCCGCTCGGCATGTCTCCTGATAACCAGTTAGTGTCGCGATCACGCTCACATGCAAGCCAGGCATGAGCCAAACTCGAATGCTTGAACATTGAAACCCATCATGCGCACATACTTATGAAACATGATCCATTGCGACACCGTCACGATGCTCTCTTGCGTCTCATTGAGGGCCGACAGTTTAGCCAGCACCGAATCGTCCGTGTAGGCCATTGCGCAAAGCTCCTCCGCCTCACTCTGAATTGAGCTTCACTTCCAACTACGAAGTCTTGCAGTGCTTGTAGATCAAAGATCAGCTGAGATTAGGCAAATGAATAGCTCGAGCCCTGAGCAGTGATTGCGACTTTGACTGTGATCAGCTCGACTATCTTGTGGTTCTAGTGGAGTGGGAAAAGACAAGAAACACGTTGACCTCCGAGGTCTGCGAGGAATACCGTTCGTATTAAAATCTTACGTTCGGGAAGATGGCATCATGCGTGGCTTGGCGGACGAGTCAGAGACAATGGGTGGTGCCAATGGAGCAGCATCATCATCGATGGATGCCAACAATGCACCGAGCTTCCATGGACTTGGCGAGGGCACCACCGAACCCGAGGCACCTCCAGTGGAAGCGCTCACGCCGCCTGGATCTCCTGGACGTGGTATGCCGTCCACGAACGATCAAGACGGGCCGCCACCAGGAGCAGGCCATGTCGACTCCCGTGCCACTGCCGATCAATTCCTCGCAACGCTCTCCGCTCCATCGGCCGGAAGTGGCGCAGATCTGCTTTCAGGTCTGGCGATTCCGCAGGTGGCGTCGACAGCTTCTACATATCCCTCCGTTCCTCCCACGGCCGTGCCTTCCTCGGTGGGCTCATACCATCATCCAACAAAGATCAACGGAGCCAGCGGAACCGCTCCCAAGAAGAGAAAGACGGCCCACGATGAAGACGAGATCGCGGGTCTAGGCAGCGGAGATGCCCTGGAAGGATTGGACGAGGACGTGGCGGCGATGCTGAGGAGGGAAGCCGAAGTGTACCGTTGATTCGTATTTCCTCTGCCAAGTTACTCTTCTTAGTTCTGTTTCTCTGTCTGTCAGGTTGGTGGAATTGCTGTGGTTGGCTAGGGTACGGATTGGAGATCGACAACTGTTTTCAGTTGATTTTCACACTAATTCTGTGTTGATTTGGCGGTCATGGTGGTTAGATGTGTCGGTGGTGGGTTTGTAGTAGTCAAATTCGTGTCAATTGTTCTCATTTTCGCTAGACGACAAGCTGCTTCGTGCGTGCTGTGCCTATAGCTGCCTGGTGATGCTTAAGGCGAAAGAAGATGGGATGAGCTACGGTACGTCAGGCCTTGTAAGTGCGTACAAGCTGGATCAGAGTTGGCTGTTGCACCTTTTTATAACTGTAGATTGGCCATTTCATCTATGGATTCTAGGATGACCTGCAGATTAATCCAGGGCGCAGTATTAGAGGGCCGTGCAGCATCGCCATTAAATAGATAAGGTTCTTCGTTCAGCCTTACAGCTTCAGCCGTGCACTAATCAACGCCTCAAGGATATCAAATCGTAGGTTCGATGGGTTGGACCTGCTGCTGATGTTATGTTAGCAGCAGCAGCAGCAGCTCAAGTTATCAAGTAGACATCCGATGTGTCGCATCATGGTTCACATTCAAGTCCCTTGAATCCTGAATGAGCCAAGCAAGATACCACACAACCCCGTATTTCGAATCGAATAGAATGAAGTGAAGTGAAATCAGATCTCGGCACCCCTTCTTCGTCTTCGTCGCTTCCAGTCCCGACGATGTTCTACTCCTTCACTCTTCCACTCCGACGCCACAGCTGACCAGTCGATTTCCTCTCCCTCGACCGAAGACAGCCATCGACGCTGTATTCGATGTGCTGGCGGCTTATCATCCTTTGAGTCTGGTGGTGCAGTGGGTGGAGGTGGTGGTTGTGCAGGATCAGCTGGTGGTGTAGATGGTGCTGAATGACGTTTGGGCTTGACGAGCAACAAGATGAACATGCCCACGACCAACAAAACCAACAGGAGGATGATCTTGCGTTTGGCCGTTCGACGTTGATATCCTGAAGCCTAGAATTAATTATCATTTATATTAGCAATTGCAGATATATTGAAGGACCGGCAGCGAGCAGACGGCACGTGACTTACCACGACCAGCTCCTTATCCGCGGCTTTGACGTCCACCGCCATCCGCTCAACGTTATAATCAATCCGGTCAAGCATCGTTCCTTGATCGATGACCATGTTTTGCAGATCCTTGAAGATGTCCGCGAGCTCGATGATCCCCTTGGCGATATCGGTGATTTCGCGTTCGCGTTGCATGATGGCTGCATCGTTGCTCGTGAGCTGCTTCTGCTTCGTTTGATGCAGTGTCGATTGCGAGTACGATTTATCAGCGTCGGTTTCGAGCAGTGACGGATCGGTGAATGCGTTCTGCGGGGTGGATGATCGGTCGAGAGGGGTCGTCATGCCGCTGATTCCACGGAGTTCTTTACGACCACCCCATCAGCAAAATTTTGCACGCAGGACGTTAACCACAGAGAAGTGGGGAATACTTTTCAAATATGCGCTCTGCTTCTTGCGAAAATTGGCGCTGGCATCCTGCACCTTTCCTGCCAAGGAGATCTTGATGTTGTGTGCCATTGTCTCTTCCGCTTTGCTCACGCCCGCACCCTGTTCCTTGGATTCCCGGATCATCAGGTCCACTCGCTGAATCGCTCGCTGACATGCCTGAAATCCGCGCGTGATGTCCTGGGTCAAACGTTCAATCTCGCCTTCTTCCTGCCTGCGCACCTCTTCATCATCGAACCCGGGCAATACATGTTTCGAATGCATCTTGTCGAGTCTTGCCGACTTTTTCGCAATGTCTCCCAGCAGATCCGTAACCTCGTCACTAACGTCCATCCAGCGCGGAGGAAGCAGGTCCATCTCGATCACCGCATCACCCTCCTCGTCCTCGAATGCGCCGGCCGACATAAGTCCACGGCGCTCTTCCGACCCCGAGGCCGTCCCCGCCGCAAAGCCATTGGATGACGGTCCTCCATGTCGAGGCTTCTTGGATGGATGATGCGTGTAGGACTGTCGATAGGAGATGTAGCTGGCATGAGCATGTTAACATGAGACCGTCAAGGGAGGGTCGGTGACAACATACAGGCTGGTGCGATCACGCCACATTGCATGTCTCCTTCACCTAATCTCGTCTTGCTATTAGATTTCATCTGGTCAACATTCATTCAGAACACACGACTGAAATGTCATATGTTCAAAGTATCCCATACCAACAGTGGCTTAGGACGTCGAAAGCCGTTGTCGCGATGTCAGCTACAAAAATCATGTGATTGTCCGCTTACTCATCATGCCTGGACCAAGCGGTTGCGCTTCGCCGGATCGGGGTTAGCGCCGTGGAGGCTCCGCTTGTGGTAAGGCAGCGTGGGTCCAGAGTGGGTTGGGCCCCTCGTCCGTCGAAACAGCTGCCCGCATCTCATTCGCACAACACCAACATCCACTGGACCACATCTCGATCAACTGTCCAATTGTAGTCAGTTGTAAAGGAGCTTACCGCCCGAAGATACATACATTTGAACGTCAATCTCCATTGAGGAGTCCTGCGCAATGGTACGTCGGCTACCAGCATAGCCCAATGCAACCCCTCAACGCGCGCGTGATTGGCCCTATAAGAGTCTACCGATTGACCGATATGACCAATAGGCCGATTCGCTCACCGAGGAACAAGTGTCTGAGTTCAAGGAGGCCTTTTCGCTCTTTGTATGTTTTTGGGTTTATTAAAACCTTTGTTCTCGCAATTGCTTATATGCCCCCTCGATATAGGACAAAGATGGTGATGGTGCGTGAGCTTGTTCTTTATACAACGAGAATTTACCCTTGCGACACCACCTCAAGACTGATGAGAGATGACCATGGCAGGCCAGATCACGACCAAGGAGCTAGGAACGGTGATGCGGTCGTTGGGTCAGAATCCAAGCGAGTCAGAGCTACAGGATATGATCAACGAGGTCGATGCTGACAGCAATGGCACCATTGATTTTCCTGGTATGCAAACCACAGATGCACCTCTGGATATACACTAAATTGAGTTCAGAGTTCCTTACGATGATGGCGCGTAAGATGAAGGATACCGACTCGGAAGAGGAGATTCGGGAGGCGTTCAAGGTGTTTGATCGCGACAACAACGGATACATCTCGGCGGCGGAGCTGCGTCACGTCATGACCTCGATCGGGGAGAAGCTGACGGATGATGAGGTTGATGAGATGATTCGAGAGGCGGATCAGGATGGGGACGGGAGAATTGATTGTATGCGGTTATCATCCTTGGCCAAAAGATAGGATTTGCTGACGAACGTGATGGTGCAGATAATGAATTTGTGCAGCTCATGATGCAGAAGTAGGCAGGGCGGTAATCGTGGAATCTGGAGTCTTTCCCAGCGTGTTGGTGATGGCTTTACACATGCCTGGGTGGCGGTGAGAATGGCAAGTAGAATGGTCCATCCGCCACGGCCGCTTCATCCAATTCAATTCAATTTCAAATCCTCTCGAGCTGCTTTTCTCTCTTGGATGAGCTTTTCACCTTGTTCACACGCCTGGCTCGAGTGGTTCTGGCTTCGATCATCCCATTCGAGGAACTCGAAGTGGGATACGCTCGACAGCCGAGGAAGGTCATATTCACCAACACCACAATCTCTGGGACTACAATTCAAAGCTTTGAAGACTGCAAAATGGCCGACTCTTTGTTCTAAGCACGTGCTCATCTCTTTATCGTGCGCCAATTCAGCCATCGCATCAAGGATCCTTTGACCCGCAGCCTCAAAGACCCGGATTTAATAAAAGGACGATGGCCCACTGTGTCGAACGAGCATCTGTCATCATCATCTTCTTCCTGTCGTTCTCTTCTAAATATCTACCATTCCATTCAACGCGGCAGGACCGGTCTGGCTATTCCTCGAACATTTACAAGTCTCAGTAGCACCACCATCATGACCACGACGATTTCCTCGCCGGCCGAGGTTTCTCCACTCCTCAACACCCCCGCCGACATATTTCTCCTTATCCTGCAATGTCTTCCCACTCAAGACGTCAGGAATCTATCCCTCGTTAACAAATCACTCGCTAACAGTCCCTGGACCCTCCATCATCTGTACCAATCTCCTTTTCAAGCCGACGACTTCATCACGCATCATTATCTCGATGAACCAAGCGACGAACGACCCCAACCAGGTCAAGACGGGGGAAGAGCTCGATTCCGACAATTCGTGACTACGCTGACTCGACGGCAGGAACATGGGGTCTATCTCCGCCAGATGGCCATGCCGCATTATGCTCGTCTTACCGACTTTGGACTCCTCCAGGCCTTTTATCCGAACCTGCACTCCCTCGACCTAAGCCATATCGCAGACGAGTTCTTCGGGACTGGCTATTCCTGGGACGATCTCGTGAGGGCACACCCCGCGCTATTCAGCCGGCTGAAGTTCTTGAAAGTCGATGTGAGCGTGCACGCGCGTCCTTCATGTACAGTACCTCGTGGGAGCACCAAAACCAGGAACCTCCACTACGGAGGATTAAAGCAACTCCTTCAAGCGAGTCCCCATCTCGAGACCCTCGCCCTGGTTGGTCCTCGAGCCCGAAGCTGGGGCCGAGCAGAATGCCAAGACGAGCTTTCCCAAGCTATCGCCGATGGAGCTGGATCCCAACTGCACACCATCCAGCTATGGGATATGGCCTCTTGCATCCGCAATTTCCAACACTTCCTTGAACCGCTATCTCGATTAGAGCATCTGCACACCATCGCCATCAATTTCGGCGAGACCCTCCATTTCTTTACCAGGGACGGGGATGTCAAGGATTACATCCGTCGCCGGGACCCTCGCAAGGGGATCAAATCGCTTTATACATCCACGACGAAAGATCTATCTCAGTATCTGACCGAGATGAACGATATCGTCGACCAAGGACGGTGGAATATGAAATCTCTGGACCGGGATGGGGACAGGGACGTGGAAGTTCGACATGATCCACGCACGCTCTATCCGTTGATCATCAACAACAATAATGAACCCAACGGATACGAGTTATTGGCGTTCATGAAGAACCATCTTGGCTGGAACCCCGTCCTAGCTTGGGAGGGGATAATCCACCCGAGTTACCCCATCGAACATACCTCCCTCGCATCCCTCCCTTCGACTCAACGCGCTGTCGAGCTCGCCACGCTCGAGGAATTACTCAAAGGGATCCGCTCTCTGGGAATGCCAGTTAAAGTGGAGGTGTCGGCCGAACACACCTCCTCCCAAACCTTCTTTGGGGCTCCATCATCTCTAGCAGCTGCATCTTCTTCAACAGGAGACTGGTTTCTCAATGATCGACTGGCGCCATTGGTCGATGAGTTAAGGATCACTTACGGAGGTGATACCTACGGTGATGATGGAGAAGAAAAACAGCCGCAGATGATGATCCGCCCGGGACGTATAGGTGGTGGAACAAGGGAATGCTGGCATGGGAGGATCAAGAAGGAGTCATCAGTACCGGAATTTGGAGATCAAGCGGTGGATGGGCTGTCGTTTCGTCCGTTCTGGAAGATGTTCGCCGAGAGGTTTACGAGCGTGAAGTGCGTGAAGGTTAATGTCCCGGCGTTTGTCTTCGGGAAGTGGACAGACAGGGAGTTGGAGGAGGTACTGGGTGGGGTTGATGGGGCGGGGGGAAATTGGGTGGTTACTCGACTGGACGATGATTCTTCATCCGGCAATGGGAATGATGATCGAGTCCGGGCTATCTATTCCAACGTTTCGAATTGACAGAAGACAGCATACTGATTGACATACGTATCTGGAATGAATGCATGCCATTAAGAGCATTGTGTTAATTAGCTATATTTGCATCGAGAGCAATACCTGCATATCTAGAAGCCAGATAGTTTCAATGGATCAGGAGCATAGCGTTTGGATTTCCCCGCGCCAGTCACCGAATTAACTATTCGCTCTTAATAGTTCGCAGTACCCTCTCGCCAGATCCAACTCGCAATTACCACCACCTCCGTCACCATCAACACCAGCACTAGTACCAGCACTTCCATCATCATTCTCTTTCATCTCCCCATTTCCCTCGATGGCATTAGAGCTAGAAGGAGGGCCCCAACATAGAAGTCCCTTCCCAGGATTGATACCCAATCGCTCCCAGAATGCCTCGAGGAGCTTTTCACCCTCTTTCAACCTCTCATTTTCTTCTTCATTTGCACCGTGTTGTTCAGAAGCTTCCATCGAAGCAGTGTCGCCTGACCAACTCAATTCGACAATCACGCCCTTGATCGTACCCGGTGGTCTTGTTCCCGTTCCTCCTGCTATGATTCCCGCAGATGATGGTGATGGTGTTAGTCCTCCCATTCCGGCTCCTACTCCTCCACCACCGGTACCAGAAGGGGTAGTGGGAGCAGCAGGGGTGCTTCCCTCTGCAGTACTCGCTATTGGCATTCCAACGACTGCACTCAACCCGCCACCACCAGAGGAAGAAGCACCTCCTGCAGCAGCAGACGGAGCAGCCAACGCGGACGCCGTCGACGACGAAGGAGCTCTAACCTCCCCCACCCTCACCATCCAATCCTCCCCCGTATCAATTGACACTCCATTCGTAACCACTAGGTTCAATCCCAGTTGAGGATTATTTCTAGGCGCTGTCCACAGGGGGGTCATTTTCTGTCGAAGCAGGTTCAAGAATTCGTCTGAGCCGGTAGGATGAGAAATGGCTATGACTTCTCCTGTTTCTCCTCTCCCTCTTCTCTTCTTATTTTCTTCACCTATCTCTCCTGCGTCCTTTCCCGGCTGGGTTTGATTCCCTGCTTCTTCCATCCCAGCTTTATTTGAGTTTTTATTTTGTTGTGGAGCAGGATGACCATTGATGGTATGTGCTGTAGAAGAGGACTGGGTGGATGAAGAAGACGAAGAGGGGGATATACAAACGAAGCTCCGATCCGGCACGAAAGAAAGCGTCAGGAATTGCATCCATCTCGGTTGAGTTCTTTTCGACCTCTCAAGAGCTTCGGGTGATGCGGCTGCTGTAATACCAGCGAAAAGAGAACGGGGGGGAGGAACTTCACGAAGGAAACGATGTTCAAGCGTCCATTTATCTTGCGTTAATCCTGAATTACTGGCCTCTTCGGAAATTAGGGCGGTGGGAAGCCCCGAAGTTGATGGGGCAGTATGTGCTGCAGATGGTGGTGGTGGTGGTGAAGAAGAGGAAGATGAAACTTGATCGAATGTGTTCAGTAGGCGGTCGACAAGGATTTGATAGGTTCCTATTCCCTCAGAGAGTTCGGGGTCGAGGTCGTCGATGAATGTTGATATGGATCCTGAGATAAGGGCAGAGGGAGGGGGTGATGGGGGGAGGAAGTAGAGACTTTATAAAATCAAATTCCGTTCTTGTTAGCCGGTTAATTCTTGGTGATAAGATATAGTCCCGACAAGGGAATTTGTTTATTTGTACATCTTCCAGTGATGGATAGATTGTCATATGGTTTGCTTGTTAAGTGGTCGGGTAGGAGGCGAAGACTTGGGAGATGGGTTAGGTAAGGAATGGGAAATGATGTATGTAACGTACCCTGTCAGAGGCATAACTTTTCTGGATTCGCACTAAGATTGAGCTAGGGCGAGTTTCGATTATGTTCTGAGCATGATGTTTGTTGATCTGCCTGGTTGGTGTCGTGACATCCTGGTGGTTGGTTTGGAAGTTCAGGACTCAACGCGGGGCACTCCCAACACGCACGACGCGTAAAGTAGTTGACCTGACGCGTTTACATTTTCCTCCGCAAAGCTGCACACCGCTCTAAGGTGGTATCTTATACGCTCAAGGTAAATAGTATCAAATATCATCATGCTCCTGCGACAAAGAAGCTCAAAAGACTTCCCGCCGCCAACCCTCCCACTAGCATCAACCCCATAAAACCCCCCGCCGCTTCCCGCTCGTCGATGTCAACCCAGTGCGCCGCACCCATCATGCATGAACTCCCCAGCCAGCCATTCGTCAATCCGAACCCAAGCTGAACAACCACCAAATAGAACAGATCGCTGGGAACCACCGCACCGTTACCGTGTCGGTTGCAGAGCAGATACAGCGGAATGAACACGACTCTAGAGATAGAAAAGAGAAACAAAATGAATGGCTTCGAGAGGATCGTGAGCGCTGGGATGAGCGTTGATAGTCGTCCGAGTAGATCGCCGATGTTCCAAAACAGAAACGCAAGCGGGATGAACGCTGCGGGTTCAAAGAGTCGCGGGGCGGTGTCTGCGGATCGCACACTGAGGATGGACTTGATAGTAGCGATGATTGTTAGACTGGAGTCAGTTAACGTCGGTGAGAGAAGATATATGCCCACCTTGGTAAAAATCGGAAACACCATTGTCACAGCAAAGCAGGTAAACACCGCCAGTGCGAGCCATCGCAGCTTTCGGAAAAGCGTCCGCATGCTGACGGATTCCGACTTCCCGTCAACCGAATCCGGCGATGACGGCTCAATGGCGATTCGGCTTCGAGGGGAAAGTCGTTCCCGGTATAAGAGATACAAGAAAGCCCATAGTGTCACCACCGAGATGGTCGTTGATGTAAGGAAATACAAAAAGGCCGAGCGGGATGACTGGCCGCTCTTTTCGGGGTCATCGTGATTCCCAAACTCGGCCTTGGCGGGTATGGACAACACGGAAACAATTTCTGGAAAAATATATCAGAATGAGTGGAAATTATATGAAAAACAATAGGTGATGATATACTCACGTGCAATGCAAGGCAATACCCCCGCCACCGCCTGCCCGGTCATGATCGCCTGGGTATACTCCCGCCGTCCAAATCCCGATGCATACGCAAAAACGCCATTCTGACTCAACCCCGTAGCCAAACTAGCCGTGAACACAATAAGCAAGACAAATGCGAAATATACACCTGCGCTGACACTCTTGAAAAACACCGTTGACAAGGTAAGGAAGTTGAAGGAGATGATGCTGATGATTAGAGAGTAAGTGATGCGTCGCGGATACGCCGTCTTGGATTGCAGCTTGGCCAGCACCAGCACGGATCCTAGATTGGTGATGGTCGAGATGAAGATAATGGCTGATAGAAAATGAACTTGAATCCAGTCGTTGCCCTGGAAACGACGCTGGAAGTAGGGTGTTGCGGCGAGGAACATGTTCCTGACGGGGAGGTTAGTTGTATTGCGATATACAGTTCGTGAGATTGGAACTTACCAAGCCCAGAGCATGGCAATGCCGAGAAGAAAGAAAACGCCATAGATCAGCCAGGAAAATGCTCGTTCGGAGGAGGTATTTTCGCCGGCCTCGTCGTCATTTCGAGGAGCTTCTTCATGCAACGGTTCGTAGGCTGGGCTAGACGGCCGCGCCAGAAGGCGGCGTATGCGCTCCATTGTGAGATATCTGACTGTATCTGGCCGGAATATGCCTCTCAGCTCTGGTGTTTATGAGGACTTAGTGCAGCATTTTGATGTACAACAGAGCCAAGTGGCTCTAGGCATCATGTGCCATATCAAGCCGAGCTGCCTGGGACGTGGAATGGTCATCTGTCGGGTTGTCGTTGGTTCGAACGGAAAAACGTTCTGCCGGCGCATCATTCAAGCTTGGGTCAAAGGTCTCTTATGATTGCTATTCTCGTAGATCAGTATCTTTGGGAGACCGGAATCTTAGGAAAGATACCTGACTTTCGAAGCTACATTGAATTTTTTTCGAACTATCCCGGATAGATTCTACAGAATGAGTGAGCCCAAACTTGTTACTTAGTTGCTCTACTATCGAGTGAGCACTACGATAGGTATCATTTACCTATAGCCACATACAAAAGCGACCTAATCTGGGGCTCAAGTCCCTTTTTCATGAGATGCTCGACGGTATTTGGCGCATGCCAAATCTTTCCAAGGTCCTTACTTTTAAGGTATACCTCATAGGAATATACCGGGCAAATTCTCATATGCGAGCAAGGCAAGTTTGGTGGTGGCGGAGGCGGGGGAGTAAGAAGGAGAGGAAGGAGAGGAGGGGAGAGGAGATGAAGCAGAAGACGAAGAAAGGTAGATAGAGAAAGATCCTCTCACATTGTAAGAGAGCACACTGCTAGGGGATGATACCGTGAAACTGCACCGAAGATGTATTATCGTAGATGGATAGGGAATATCTGTGAAAAGCTTTATCTTGAAAGACACAACCGCCCTATATCAGGCCCAACTAACGACAACGCCATTATCAGCCTGGTTGGCTTCGCCTTGAACGTAGCACTTGGTGTGAGAAGATGCTCGGCGAAAAACTTGAGCCAAAAGAGAAAGAATTTGGAGGGGCAGGGAGTATTTATCTTCCACGCCCCAGAAACCCAAAGCAACCCGGCGCCGTCGTCACGTCGTGAATAATCGTGATTCGAGACTCTTCATTCGGAAGATGTCTACCTCAACCCAAGTCGCATTCAATGACATCCTGCTCGTAAAGCCATCCCCGCTTCAGAGCGTAGTCCACCACTCCTCTCGCCGTCCACCAGCTGGTTGGACGACGCTTATGTGGATCCAGCGCCTTCTCTAGTGCCGCTAGTCGGTGTTCGTACAGGCTATTCATATCGGTATTGTCTGATTTTTCGCCACCTTCACCGCCACCTTCTTCCTCGACCGATGATGTCGTTGCAGCCTCGGATAGCCGCTTTCTTAAAGCGTCCAGAATGAAGTGAAGCCACAGTGCATTAGTGATGGGGGCGTAACAATGCCAGCCTCGGCCACTCGGAAGATCCTCATTATCTTTGACTTCGGCCAGAGGGTCATGGTAGTAGAGAGCAGAACGCATGCTGGAGGAACCCTCGTCAGCAATCTTCCTCAAATGTCTGGAGCGTTGATTTACTCACTATCGGTATACGTCATATTGGTATTCACCTTCACCAGCAAACAATGCAAGGTCCTTCTCCAAGTCGAGGTAGGTTGTCTGTTGCTCATTGTCTTGATCCTGATCCGCTTCCATCTCGGCTCGGGACAGGGTGTAGTCAATGATGGTGATTTGGAGGTTGGAGCTGCCGACACTGCGTGGACCTGGCAGTTTCGCCACTTGGGCGGCTCTCTCGCGGACGCAAATATTTCCCAAGTGGAGGTCTCGATGCTGATCAATAATCAGTTACGTCCACCATAAGCTCTTAGTCTGAATTGTCTCACCTCGAACCGGGCCAAATCTTCTCCTTTAGCCATCGCCATCGCAACACCCCAGAACACATCCCACGTCTGCGCCACGCTCCGTAACGGAAACTTCTCCAAGTCTATCCCGGCATTCTCCATCTCGACAACAGCCCACAGCTGCGCCTTGGTATAGCTTCTTGGCTTGCTCGGATCCGGGAAGTACGACTTGGCCCCGTTGCGCAGATATCTTTTCCAGGCCTGCGAGAATTGGGTCGGGAAACAACCTTCCATGACCCGAATGTCGCGTAGGTTGGTGAAGCCTGGGATGACCGACATTCGCAACAATGTCCTTGCTTCCACTAGCACGTCTTCCATCGGACTCATGTGTTCTGTCTGATTCTTCCTCGTGCGAGGAATCACTTGGGGCTTCAATGGGATGACTTTGAGCACGGACTCGCTGGCTGCACCCAGCGTCGAAGCAGCGGATGCATCCCTTAATTTTAGCTTGTAGACCTCGCCGTAGGATGCCTCGGCAATCTTCTCGACGTCAAACCACCCGTCCAGTCCATCAGCCCATTCTTGAAAGGTGCAGGGCGCTTGGCGGTCCAGCGTATCGTTGGCCAGATTTAGCAGTGGCCGAATATAAGAGTACTGATCATCGAGGCTCGATGAAATATAATTATTCGCTGCAGTGACGGCTCTTGTTCGACTTTTCCGCGTAGGCCTCCCGTTGGGCTCCGGCTTCGTCTCTTCCTGTTTGCGATGGCCTGGCTCTGCATGATCCCGTCGGCAATCTTCCTCATTCAAACTCAAGCTTCGAAGTTGAACAGCAGCCACAGCAACGTCCTCCGATTCGGTGCTTTCGAATCTTATGTGTTTCGGAACTGCGGACTTAACAGCTTGTTCGGGTAGAGCATCCAGACCATGCTGGGGTTGCTTGGCCTGAACATTCGGAGACTTGGGAGAGAGTATAGGCCGTTCGACGGCTGGCGACTTGCTTTCAACCTTCCCGGCGGTAAGAGTAAGCTCGTTAAGCGTAACGCCGAGAACATCGACCGCGTCGGAGCTTCGTCCTCCGTCCCCACAGGTATCGACTGTCTTGTCCGGTCCATTAGGAGCTCCTGCTACCTGAGGACTGAAAAAACTCAAGGCGTCCTGCTGAGTTTTTCGGGGTGTGTTATGTGACTCTATTTCGAGTCCACCAAGGCCCACTTGACATGGGGAAGTCCGGTGGAAGTTCGAATTCAGGTATGATCGGGTCCTGCTCTTCTTGCCATATGTTCTTGGTCGGCGATGACAGCCTCGACTGGATTCCATTGTGTGCAAATTGGATTCCTTGGTGTGAAGATTTGAGGATTTGAGTGCTGGTTTGTGGACTCGAGACACACGTCTAGATGTAATCCAAGTGATGGTCGAGGAACTGAAGAAACTTAAGGCGGGACCTGTCGCCTATTCAGGGACAATGTAGGTTGTTATTGTTTTGCCGAAATTGGTTAGCGCCAAGAATGTTCGGCGATTACCTCGGCAACGCACCATATCTCCGCTTATCAGGCGGAAGTTCGTGCCTGCCACGCTGGTGATAAATAAACGGAACAGGTCAGCAGTAACCGCTTCACAACTCTTGCGACGAAAGAATCATCACCATGTTTCTGACGACCAAGGCGTGAGGTTCATCATCAATACGACGAAGGGTTATCATCATCCGTCCAACGGAAAAGAGCTTCATCATCCTTATGACGAAGGTAGCCCCATCATCCTTATGATAAAAGGGAGCTTCATCATCCTTATGACGAATAACCCAACCGTCATCATCCTGATGATGGTGATAGCGTCTCTTTTCATCGGATTGATGATGAAGATTACCAGCCTTCATCGCGGTCACTGCTGAGCTGTTCCGTTTATTTTGTCACCCGCGTGCCTGCATCAGCGGTCGCTGTTGACATCAATTAGTCCGATAATCCTTACCAGGATGCACTATAGCTGCTCGTGCCACCTACCTGTCAGTCTTGATGAGATATCAAAAATGGATCCCATCAAAGCAAACACATGCCGGAATCACGTATAATCAGGGCACAATGCACCTTTTCGGCCGGCTCGTAATCGATACTCGAGCATCTTTCGAAGTCGGACTTAGTCCAGTGACAGGCACAATCATGCCATTCAAAGCTGCTTCCGAAAAATTCCATCACATATGCAAATTTCAAGGCGGCCGTCTCGTGCCTTGCGACTTCCGAAATAGCTCTTGACCCCATGCCTTCTGCACATCGTGGATGATCAGGTTCAACTGACGATCCGTGAGATGCTTCGTGAAGGTCAAACCATCTGATGACATGGCTGTTTCGTTGAGCACCACCAGTTGCCTCAGGTAGAACTCTCCTAGCATGGCCCCGTCCACGTTCACTCCATGATCGGCCAACAACCGGAGTAAGCGGAACCCGTATGTCCATTTTCTTTCAGCCATAACGGCGTGCTTTCTAGGTCCGCTCGTCAATGAGTCTTTGCCATTTGCAGGAACGTGGGCAACTGCGTCCATCGCGCTCTGCAAACCCCATACGATGAGTTGCTTCTGCACTCGTGGTGAAAAGATGCAGTGTAGAGCATCTGCCGACTGCACCCGATGTCTCGACCGTCGCTCGCCCCCATCCGTGATGGCATCCATGCCCCTAGATGGTGCGGCTGCGGCAAGTCGAACTGGGGTGAGAGCATATCTGGACTCTCCCTCCTTGCCAGCGCCGTAGTACAAGGCCAACCAATACACAATCTTCTCGAGCTCGTCCAGCTCTTTTGCGCGTCCGAGTCGGTAGACGATGCTCCTCCAAGTTTGGTGGGGCAGCGTAACACCGGACCGAAGCGTGCTCAACAAAAAGTTGACCGCCAGGAGATTGCGCTTTCCTTGGGCTCGAAGTCGAACAGGTACTCGACGCCACGTATATGGTGACTTTTGCTTCCGAAGCACTGCATCGACCGCGCTCGCATCGACCGGTATGCCTGCCTCGTGCATTTCGTTGAGCACTTGAGTTGCGGCCTCGATATTTTGCAATGATAAGTGTCCTTCCAAGAGGAGATGCTGTTCACGGCGTCGTGCGGAGGGGTCAAAGGCGGTCAGAATGGCCAGCGTCTTGCGGACCTGACGCGAGTCGCCTTTCCGCATATACTCTCGGAGCAATGCCTTTTGTAGATTCTTGTTCTTGAGCTCGTCCGGGTGCTGGTCGCTGTTTATGAGATCTTCCAGGAGCTCGCTCTGGCCCTCGGATGAGAACTTTTCAACCAATCGAGCAAAGATGGTTGATCCGATGGAGATGCCCATTTCGGCCATGTTCGTGATCCGTTGCGCCACAGCTTGAGGACTACCTTCCCGAGCAGCCAGCTCCCGTAAGGCCAATGGGCCAATCTGATCCACTCCAAAGATATGCAGCCCCTTGATGATCACGTTGAGGGAGACCGAGCGGGTAGCGATACATCGAGCGCAAATACTGTCGCTCATCGGTTCCCCTCGAAGATCACCTGATTGTGGAGTCGATTGTGGAGATGATGGAAGGGAGCACGTCGCCATTGACGAAAGTTTTGTATAGACCGGCGATAGCCTGACCTTCGTTGTACCGCGCAATGCATAAATACGCATCTTGGTCAAGAAGTAGAACCGCCCATTGCATGGTGCAGCAGTGGTCGGATGACGTTCGAAAAAAACCTTTGCACCCACGCGGGTGAAAGAATAGCTAGCGGCCGCCCAAACTCGTCGTCTTCCATATTATCGTCGTCAGTCCAGCACAATGGAAACTACATCATAATCGTCAGCCTGATGACCGTCGGGCAATCTTCATCATGGATCTGATGAAAGGGGGGCAAGTCACCATCATCACTTGGAACATTAGCTCATCTTCGTCTAAATCCTCATGAAGCTGTATCCGCCTTGAATGTGATGGGCTTCCTCCTGTTGTAGAAATAATCAAGAGCACTTTGCAGGTGATGAGGCTGTGTTTTGTAGCTCACGTGACGCTATCGAGCCAATTGAAGATGCTGAGTCACAAGCGTCTGGCGGGAATCGCGAGATGCGATTCGAGACCTCATTCGATCATCAAGTCATCACCCAGCTCGACCTGCAAATCAATAGCGTTCACCCCTCCTTTAATCAGTCATCTCAATTGAGTGCCAGCAAGATGCCGCAGTAAGTATACCCTGGCGGTAGTCATCGATGATACACGCACGAACCGTAGCTAACAAAGCCGGTCGCGATGTTATCAGGTGGCCTCTTTATCGCGAGAATCGCGTCCCATACTATCAGCGTCTGTACCAACAGCAAAATGCCCATCAGAGATTATGGTATAGGGTAGGTAGTCCTCTTGGTGGTTTCAGCAAGAGCAATAACAGTCAAAAGGAGCGAATTAGTCGCGCTTGAAGCTCGTACCTATACAATATGCTAATCTCCACGTCGTTAGTCCCCTCGAAGCAAATTCCTGTTATATCCATTCCATGTCATTATGTGGGGTACCTTTGGTGGTGAGTGAGGTCTAGCTGGCTGTTCTACTGCTCCTCATTCATTTTTTGTTTTATTGAGATCAGAATATTTTCGAATCGCTTGAGCTGACTTCGTTCACGATACCAGCGACAATGTATGCCATGGTCCGGTTGATGCTGGTAAGTTACCCCTCTGCGCAACCCATCCGGATTTATCTTCTTTATTGCATTTTGTCTCGACGCCTAAATTGGCATGCGTCGCTTACTAACTCACTATGGCGTATAGGGTCACAAGACGTGGTACGGCAAGGGCTGAGTTAGTGTTCTCATTGGGCGATGGTCATACAAAGATGAGCGCGTGAAGGCTGCTCAACTGTACAGTATCAATATCTCTCCAATATATTCGACTTCTTATTGACAAGAGGCTTCTTTGTACTCCAAATGCTTCTATGATCACCCCGGTATGGCATTGCTTGAAATCAAACTGGTTTATACATGACCTTCCTCTCTCCACCCGGGTTTGACGGGTTTATTTATTCCCCGGGATGTTTTCAGTTAGATTGCGCTTGCACCGCCCGGGGTTTATACGCAACAGCCATTGCAGGAGGCGTGGATCAAACCTTTCAGTTTCAGGTTAGACGCTTTTATCTCACCTACTATATTCAACGACGTTGCCAGTCATGTGTCATGACTAATTTTTTTGTTCGACCATAGTTGCCAAACCTACGCGTCGATCTTCTACTTGCGTTCAATGAATCCAGTGGCCTTGACCTTATTCTGACCGTGGGTTCGTCGGCTTTAGGTAATCTAGCGACCGTGGTATTATTAAAGATTCGCGGCTGACGTTTAACGAGTATCGAGCCATTGATTGCTACGGATGATCTTCCTTCGACCACGGTTGGCAGACGACGTCACTCGGATGCGCTAGAGCTAATTACGGTCGACAACGTCGGGACGACCGCCAATCGGAGGGGTGCTTGCATTACTAGGGATGGAAGGCTCATATAAGGTGAGACCAGAGTGGAGCTCGAAAGCATCGACGGCGGCTATGGTGCATGACAAAAGGCCGGGCCACAGACGGGGCTCGCACCTTCTCTGACGTCCTGTTTCAAGGGACTTGGACCCAACCTGCATCCGAAGCATCCTCCGCAGACTACAACTGGGACCCCGCGGGGAGGCCAGATTTCAAATCTGAGCTGTTGCCGCTTCACTCGCCGTTACTAGGGCGATCCCTGTTGATTTCTTGTCCTCCGCTTATTGATATGCTTAAGTTCAGCGGGTATCCTCGCTTGATTGTGCTTGCGAGGTCTGTTGAGTGGTTTGTCTAATCTATCCCGCCCCCTCAGCGAGGCGAAAATGATTAGGGGCTAATATGCAGCTGTACCACGATGAACAGCGGCTCAATATATTCCTCATCGTCCTCCATAACCACCCCAGGTAGAAGATCATTGAGCAATCAACGTTGCCGCGAACACTCGCCAAACTAGTATCGACAGCTACTAATTTCGAACGGTCAATATTTTACGAGGAAGATCATCGACCTCGAGGGAAAAGAGAGAATAGATCGGGTCAACCGCAAGGGCCATTTCAAGGACACCCTCCAGAGTCAGCTAGCAAGGCAAGCGATCTCGGAAATGATATTGAAGGAACACTCTGAAGAGAGTCCAGTGAAAGGGACGACGAAAGAACGAAAGAACGGGGCCTTCCCGAGAGAGCTTCGACAAGGAACAAGTCCCTACCGCTCTGAAAGGCCTGTACCACCTGCGGATTAACGAACCACTCAACAGCGAAACATTGGTTTGGAGCCAGCATAGACAAGTCCCATGCGTCTGGCAAGCCTAATCTGGCCACCGGTGGTGCTGAGATTGGTCAAGGTGATTCCGCCATAACTTTCTTCTCTATTTAGTTTCATATGTCCAATTACCTGACCAAGCTTGCTTACTATATTGGTTCTAGATAGTTTGCTAGGGGCCGTGTATGGGTTTGCACGGTCCATGATGTTATCTGCAAATATTGTTAAAGTGTTGTGATCAGTGCCGAGTGAGCTTGAAAAGAGGGTTGGGGCGTGCGGGCGGTTCGTAGGTAATAATGACCCGTAAAGCAAAATATGTTGCCTTGTTGACTGACTACAACGACTACCCTCGACTACCAGCCTAGATCTCGTGAGGCTTCACATCAAAGCGACTCTATCTATCCTCATCTCTATCTGCCTCGATCGGTCGGGATTTGCGACATGCATCCGACCGTAACTTACTAACGATAACAGTGTTAAGACCATTCAGAGCCATCAATGATCTGAGAACCCAACCGAGACTCCATCTATGGGAGAGATACCTGGTACAGATAGCTATAGTATTCCACGTCTCTCGTTAGCATTGGTCAGGCATGTATTGAGATTGAAGATCGTGGTCCTAGGCGCAATGAAACAGAGAGGTTTCCATCATTATAAGTCCCATGAAGGTGAAGATGGTCTTCATCGTACGGTCGACGAAAGGAAATGGATCCTTATTGATAGAGGGAGTCCAGTATTTCCGCACTGATGACAACAAGGACTATCAGCTTCATCATGGTGTTCGACAAGAGCGAAGATAACGTTAGGAGGTTCTAGCCCGCAGATAGTCCCTCGAAGTCACACGTAAAAGAGGACCAATGGACAATGAAAACCATTTTCGAGCTCGTAGCACATGACATTCGAAAAAATGACTGCTCGTACATGAATGTGTCCACCAGGGACCCCAATTGCTCCCGAAAGAGAAACCAAAATCCCGTTGAACACGTATCACATATAATCGATCGACATAAAGTTTTCCGAAACGTCATTCATTATTTTCCCCCCTCTTCCAAAAAGATAAACACATGAAATTATCAAGCTCGAAATAGTTGACAAGAAAGTAACCTCTCCCCCCCATAGATCAACGAGTGATGGTAAGAAAAAACACCCCCCAATACAAACCACGGATATTCAAACAAATGCTCGGTTGAAAGAACAGATTCAAGATATTGAGTAAATGGCAAGATGATGCTGATCCCGCTGATGGTATCTTCTTTCTTCCTCCTCCTTTCTCTTTTTCTTTCGCTATCTTTCTGATTTCGCCACTTGTTCTTCTTCGGCGAAGATGACCAGCTCAGCTCTCATCCGATTCGACTGCTCCGCCGTTTTGCATCATGACGTTGGCTCGGGCTTGTCGTTCCATGTCTGGGAGTTCACGACGGCGAGCATTGATGAACCAGTTGCTGAGCTAGAAGTCGTCTGTTGTCAGGACGATGCACATACACACACACGCATGGTGACGAGTCTCTGGATGGATTTTAAACTCACCTGAGTGATGGTCAAGCCTGTTTGGCCCATCAGAATCTGCTTTTCCTCTTCGCTCGGGTACGGGTGGCTTTGGTGGGCGCGGAACCAGCTCTTCAGCAGATCAGTGACGGGTCGAGGAAGATTGCCGCGCCGTCGCCGGGGCGGAACACCTCCTGGCGACCCATTGGGCGACGAATATCCCATCGACTGGTGATGCGAGTCGTGATACGGGTCTCGTTCGCCGTTGACGGAGGCGTATGGCAGGTAAGGGGATGTTGGAGTGTCGTAATAGCTTTCATGGGACGGGTAATGAGGTGGTGGAATGATAGGCGGCAGCGGAGGGTTGCCCGAGGCGGATCCTGCGTATGGACTACGAAGTGTTAATCCTTTGAACTACCGGTACGGACGGCAAGAATCTCCACATCACATGCCTGAAAGCGACGAGAACGATTCACCAACCTTGGCAAATGTATCACAGTGTTGGGAGAAGTTCCGCTGTTGGCCTCGGAGCGCCGGCGCGACACGTCGGACGGCGCAGAAGCGCCATTCGTGTAGCCGTAGCCTGCGGCCGCATACGATGATGGTGGCCCCGGCGAGCGGAGGCCTGAACTACCTGGACGGCCATCGTCTGCGTATGATAGCACCTGGACGTCCGAGCCCTGATCAGCAGACTGCCATCGCCAAGGACATTACTCGGCCGGTCGACGAGGCACGCACCTCTCTCAAGGGAGGCAGCTCTTGCCCTTGGGCGTTGCCGTCGTAGTTCGGAACTCCATATCCTGGAGGAAGAGATGGGCCAGAGATGGGCCGGAGGACCATTCTGTGGTTCTGAGAGTAAGAGGGCGCCAGAATGATGAAGGAAGCGATCGTGTGCGTGGAGGGAGACGTCGAAAAGGGGGCAATATAGTCGATTGGATCCGATGCCGGGGCGGACCTCCGGGACTATTATATAGCGTCTGATGGCAGGGGAAACGAACATTAGCTCGGATCCGTCAAAGCATGGTCCGAGTTGTTTTGGCTTTCGGGCTGCGGCCTTGAGGAAGGCGTTCGCCAGTGACGCAGCACGCATCTCGTGCAAAGTTATTCGGGGGGACCCCATTTCGGAAACACGGATGTATCGGGCGACGCTCAAAGGTCCAGACGACGGGCTCCCAGCGGAGATGGCACCCGGTCCGGCCCAACGATGATGCAGGGATGAATCTGGAGATGAAGCTCGTACCTGTTCGATATCGGCCCCGTTCCACTCCTCGGGATGGCACGTCAATCGGACTGGGATAGACCTAGGATCTTTCCACGAGATGTTGCACCAACCAGCACACACCGACCAGGCGTCCAAGCTCGATCACTCGTTCAAGGGTCCGATGTGAGGGACGTGATGATCCAGCGCGTGGCGGCGGACGGAGATCATATACTCACGCCGCAGCTCGATGACCCACAGCACGACAAGATGATCTCTTCTCTGCCACCTCCGTCGTGCCTTCTTTCCTTCCCTCCATCCATCCCTCTGATTCTTCCTCTCCATCATCCTTGCCTCCCCACCATCGCACCCTGATCTGCTCATTCGGCCAAGCGAGGAGCACCAACCCGGTGGGAGGGAGGATGTGAACGCCTCGGCGGGAACCGAGTCCATCTGTCAGCGTCGGACGGGGCCAATCCCCATTCTGGATGGCATGAGGGGGGCTGTCATGTCCGTCCACGCCGTGCTGATACCTGGCGAAGCCCTGTGCCCACACGGCCCAGCCGAGGTCCGAGAGGTTGTTCTGTGCTTGGCTTTTACTTCCTTCCTGTCCTGCACGAGGTACATCGTACCGTGCATGATGTGTATACACACCTCCGTCGAGTCGAATCCACGGGGCCATGCGGGTCCAGACAAGGCGCGCGCAGGCGCGGGTCGGCACGCAGTTGTGTTATGCGCGGTCGGAGAAGCAAGCACGATCTGACGTGATGGAGCACACTGCTTTTCTGGTTCTCTGCCAGTGGGGTGACGTGCGGGCGCGCGCGCCTCGCCCATCACCGACCCAATCGAGTCGTCTCCGTGCGACGGTCCGATCTTAAGATGACGACCCCCAAAGGACGTAGTTTCGAGGGGCGGTATACACTACCTGTACCACCCAACGTGCGCGTCTTCTGTGCACCCATCCACCGCCCTGGGCGGACGGGGCTGCGCGCAGCGCATCGCATCACGCAGGGTGCACCTGGAACGGGCCGTCCAGACCCAGGCGGGCAGCGAGGCAGGCAGCAGGCAGAGGGCCCAGCAAGCCGCCCATCGTGGACCATGCGATGGCAACTCGATCGGGTTTTGCACGACCATCCATGCGGATCTGCGATACCGAGCGCTGGAGGCGCCGGGGCCAGGATCGCCCAGCGGTCCGGGTCGGGGAGGAACCAATGTCGTGTGCCAGCTTTGGGAAATGGAGGCCCCCCCTTTCTGCCTGTACCCAGCCAGCTGGATTGACAGGGAGTCCCGAGGACGTCTAGAAGGTTGGCGCGCAGCATGATGACCGATGGCAAAAAAGGTGACCAACCGGAGGCGTCGTGCCGCTTGGCAGATGCGGTGGGGCGAGGGGTCGAGAAATCGAACTCACGTCCGCGTAGCGTCGGTCTGGCGCGCGGCGATGTGTCATGGCGCTCTCGACGTCCCAGGGGGTCTTCCGAAGGATGGCGGATGGCCAACACCAACACGAGCCGCTGATTGGGCGGTCATCGTTCCCAGGGGCGGCTGTCCTCGTGCCCTCTGCATGTCACCAGGACGGGGAACATCTCCCTCGTCGCCGTCATCGGACCGACTCGCGTTGTTCTCGTCTGACCCGGGATTTCCAACCTTGTTGGTCGACTCGATCGAGCGTGCGTAATCCTACTAACTTGTTAGATGAGCAGAGGGTCCAAAAGAGGGCATGAGGCAGAGGCGCACCAGACCAAGCCGGGGTCACGTCCGAGCTGTACGAAGCAACCGGGGTGGACTACTGTCCGGCTGATGCGCCGGAGGCGGTCTGTCAGAAGAAGCGCTGTCCGAATCCAGCTGGAGATGTGTAACGCAGACCTGCTTAGGATTAGTTTTGGTGTTTATCAGGGAGATCTTATGCAGCAGGCAATAGATAGATGACTTACCGTATGAGTACTCGTGGACTAAGTGTGAAAGGTGAACATCCTGAGGACAGAGATGGCGGGATGTCAGCCGCCGTGAATCGGAAGGCGACCAATAGGAGACGGAGTGAGGTTGAAAATTGCCAGATCGAGCTTAGTCAGATCTCAGGTCGATCTCATCACTACTGACCGTGGTGGTAGCTTTAGAGGGTGTCCCCGCCGGCATAAGACGTCTAGTGCCGTATTGGGTTTGCTTCAGTAGTTACAACCCCGATCGAGCCGAGTTTAGAATGAGGCCAGCGGGTCAGGTACTTAAAGGTCCGGGCTCTCATCGGCCCGTTTCACCACATAAAGAGCCCGGCCCTTCATTTCTCCGGCCAACTCCACCAGCCCTTGAGTCGTCCTACACGACTATTCTCAAACTCTCATGGGGTCGGCATTCTATTCTCGAATTCAGCCTGGTGTGGGAGAGAATCTTCACCGGTTTGGGCCTCTCACAACAATATACATAACTGCATGAACGCGCAGTGTGTCAGCAAGACGGGAAGAGACGCATTTGATCATTAGGTCGCCAACCACCGTGGACGATGCGGATATGGAAGACAGGCTACGGTAGTTCTGCTTGGTACGAAATGCATTTACGGCAGAATGATAGTCATTGGAAGAGCATGGCCAGAAATAGCGGGCATTCTGTCAATTCTAACGGAAGTTACTGCACCGACCACGCCTCAACTCCGGGACACATGTTAGGCCTCTGCCGAAACTCCACGGTTGCTGGCTCATCCGACGTTGGTTCAGACGCCAAGAGGTCTTCCGGGGCTTGCTAGTCCAGAATAAGGACCTACCAGAGTCCGTCAGTCTGACATCAAGAAGGGGTCTCGAATGTCATCTGAGGCGCCTCCGAGCCGCGTGTGGAGCTTGATTCGACACTGGCACCAAGCGGACTGAAAGGCAATGATGCCGAAGTAGAAGCTGAAGCTCGGAGCTGAAGCGGAAGAGCGGGGATGTTCCTGGAGCGTGGACGAAAGCAACACACCAACCATCCATGCCGGTTGTTCCGAGACCCAGCCCGCTACTGCCTCAATGCTTTTTGGCTTCGATCGACGACGGGACGGGGGCTGCCAAGGGAGAATGACATTTGACAAGGCGGCCGATGCTCTGCTCTGCGGGCCCTTCCTTTACCTACTGTATGGGCGCATCGACATATACGAGACACGCATGCAACGTGCATTAGCGGGATCAAGATCCCAGATCGGCTGTGCGTCTTGACAGCTCGTCTGACGCCGGACAGCACCCCGCTATCGGGGCCCGCCGGTGGGGCGTTTGGGTTGGGTGCTGGATATCGTAAGCCAATCGTATCCATGACGCCGATGAAGAGCTCGGGTATCCCGCGTGCCGTCAAGAGAAAGAAGCAAATTATGATCGAGGACGACCCGCGGCAAACCGTCAGCCACTCGTGGGAAATGGTGGGGCTGGCCGGCTAGGCAGAAAGACCGGAAGGGCTTGGCAAGGCCGGGGGGGGCCAGCGTCTATTCGACCTGATATCCCCCTCCATATGGGATTATTGATGGAAGGCACGAGGTTCTCCGAGCCGTCTGTGCGCACCGGGACCTCCTTCTTCGAGAAACGATGACAGCTGCGGGAAATCAAGGCGGTGCCTCGAATTGGCATGATTCATCAGATGGTGGGCCAAAGGCGCATCGAACAACGATTTGGGCCCCCTCAGGATGTGTACCGGGATGCCTGGACGAGTTTCTTTCGAGACGGAGCTCTGTACGCTGGTTCGTCTCGTCTGAGACCTGCTGGAGACGAGGTTACATGGCGCCGGATGATCGTCGGAGTGGTGTCACCAGGAAAAAAGGGATCGTTGAAAGAGAAGCTGGATCTACAATAGCTGCGACCACCCCTCCTTCGTGGATATCCTGGCCCAGTCTGGCATGCACGACGAGACGCCCCTGGGAGTCAAGCGAACTCGACCGAGCATGTGCGACGGCTATCCTAGGAGTCGATCATGGTTCCACCTAACCTCGTTGGGAGGGCTGCAGTGATGGGGTGGGCAGATGGGGGATGGGCTGGACGGGCAAATGACGACCACGATCATGGGTGAAAGGAAGCCTGCATGACCCGGCATGTTTTGGCCATGTTTCCCAGATCGGGGACATCTGGTGTGACAGTCCCGGCCCGGGAGGCCCGCTCTGGCGCATGTCTTGCAGATGAGTGTCCCAAATTTGGATGCGAGACGACCATTGATGGGGACGACGTCGAGGCCGATGGGAGGGGGCAGGCTGCGCAAGGCCCTCCCATGTCGACGCTCATGGCATGATCTACGGCAACGCGACCATCGGGACGACGGGAAAAAATTTGGTGAGAGAGGGTGATCACTGCTGCACGAAGGGTCCTGTTGCAGAGCGGCCGGTGCAACTTCAGCTTCGGTTTCGACGACATCCGACGATATTGCCGTCTGGCGGATTCTCGCCCGCGTACGGAGTACGAGGCTCCCTTCTATCTGGAGCTTTACGAAACCACCACGATGCGGGATCAGCCGCTGTAATATTCGAAGCGGTTTCACCGCGCGATTATTGTAGCCGTACGCAGGTTTCGTTTTGGAGCTGGGACCTGGTCAATGCGGATTGGATTATGCTGCTAGGTGTAAAGTACGGTCTACCGCAGCTACAGCACAGTACTCGCACAGCAGCTGGAGCAAGCCGAAGCCTCAGCGCAGCGCGGCGCTTGGCCGAGGACGATTTGCAGATTTCGCGTCAACGGGAAGATCAGAGTGCAGCCGATGGAAAAAGGAAGAACTGCGATCTCGAATGACGCTCCGAGATGGCAGTACTCGGACATCGTGGGTGAAGATATACAGTACATCCTGCAGCATACTATATGTAAGTGCGGCAGACGACCTGCATTCACAGGCTTGACGGTGCTTACAGATACTCCCTTACGCATGTGAGTTGATCGAAGGCCCGCCCACAGCATACATACATCTTCTGCAATATCTATTGGTCGATCTATCTACCGAATATTTGTAGCTCGGGCAGGGCTGCAAGTTCGCTTGCACCCGGAGATTGGGGTGATCTCATCATGCTTCCATGGATGTCTAATGATCTGCATGTTTCCTATCATTATCACAAACCAGATCCAGATGACCAATCTGGATCTTGTTCATTTGCATCCACTTCATACCGGAATTTTAGCCTTGGATTCGATCCTGTACCGTAGGATCATACCGTCTGTTGATCCTTGTTGGCTTAGCTCTAGGCCAACACGGTCAGCCTCATCACAGCCTCTATCCCACGCAACCCCGCGTGCGAATCCTTCCAAGACCGACGGACGGATTATGTATTGACGGCCGATCCAACCAGCCAACCATCAAAGGAATGAATGATTGAAAGACGGGCTCTCAGCCCTTCAAACACCCATGGAGAGTATGTACTCCGTACATACTCTCGGCCACTTGCTCCGTTTGGGTATTAGACCCGGTGGGTGTCAGCTGTCATTGTCATCGTCATTCCGTCCGTGCCGCCTTTACCGAAGTGCGTCAGTCTGTTCATCAATTCATCCGTCCATCAGGAGCCGTCCGGGCGTTTTTTTGAAAGATCACATTCCGTGCGTGGGGTACTATATGGTATGATTTCTTTTGACATCTGGGCCTTTTGTTGGTCTGCCTTGCCCCGTCAATGCCTTACATACTGTACTCCACTCTACATACAGGACCTTCTTGTTACGAGTAACCGTCGAGTGGGGTGCTGCAGTGCAAGGCTCAAGACAGACAAGCCAAGCCTTGACTCAACTCAACTCCATCCTAAGCGCCCACGGATAGGATGGGATGTCTCGGCCACCGGTCCGCTCGTCCCGACCCGTCCGTCCTTCCTGTATCGTCTGGTACTGTACGGCATACATCACGAACATGGTTATTGTACACCACCTTTGTACACCACCTTTGTACACGTACAACGGCAGTCTTTATTCCATCGGGGTCAAATTCTGCTTCCTGAGGTGGTTCACGAGTGAGAGAGTAAATAGGAGAACTCCGCAGTAAGTTAAGCCCCAACGGGGAGAGGCTTGCAACGCGGATATTGGATTCCGTTCCATGTTGTCTCCATCAGTCCAGCACAAAGAGAGCTACATATATCAGCATCGTCGTCGTTGTCGTCGTCGTCAGTTTGATGAAGATTGAGGAATCTTCGCCAAAACTCTGTCGAAACGGGGTTTCACATACTGTATCACCATTACTAGTGTGGTGATGATTGGGTCCACCTTCATCGGAAAGTTGATGAAGGTGTCTGTCATAAATGTGACGAAGTTGCCTTTTGTGGTAAGGATGATAAAAAACGACTGTATCGTATCCTACCGATCCATAGGGGGTGGTGAAGATGTTGGGCAAGAATGAAGCGGGTTACTACTGAGTGTCTCTCTTTCCCCGAGCATCATATAGTCCAACTATAGGTCCTTTTCATCGTCATCATCATGAACGATATCTTCGTCGTTGTCGTTGTTATGGTCATCATTGTCACATCGCTGGCAACCGACGTTCATCACCTCTAAATAGAGGGGTACCGTTCTGTTACAGTACCCTGTCCTCAATCTATTATGTCTCATGGCGATACTCATACCTTCGTTCCTCATTGAATATCATACAAATAAGTCCATACATCCAAAGCAAAACATATCACTTCGAATCTACTTAATCCAATCTTGGAACCCCTCGAGAGCTGGCATAATAGAACAGAATCGCGCAAGCGAGAAATGATCAAATCACACGCCGTGCTCTGCGTCAGACGTGGATTTACATCAGTTGCGTTGATTTTGTAATGAATGATATTGTGTTTAGAACTGTCCTAATCTTTTTATGTGGTCCGTCGGTCTCTCTTTGTTGGCCCTGGAACGATATTCTACCCTTCTTTCAGTCCACTTCCCCCTCCCTCTCCCGTTCATCGTTACGCTAGCTAGGTGGTACCGTATGCAGCAGCAAGCTACCTCTACCGTATGAGATCAACAAACACTCCTCACAACCTCAATGGGTTGGTTGTCCATAAGTTCGTAAGATAAGTACGCAGTTATAAGAGAATAATGGAGGATCAAGAGCCGGTGGGTGGATTAAAAGCCAGTGGATCAACACGCCCACAACCAAGAAGTTGAGAATGATGACACCAATGAACTCAATGTAGGTACCGTAATAAGAAGGACGGTTAGTGAGCGACGAGCAAAGATGCAGAGAAAAGAAATAAGCGATCGAGGTTCGAAAGAGCACGAATGACGATGGATCAGGAGAATTCAAGAATGTGGAGGAGAGGGGGAGAGAACATGGCAGCGATCACGAAGGAGTATTCCAACGACTTGATCGTTTTCCATCGATGAGGATCTGAGCTGGAGGATCGCCAGTCCGAAGCAGCCTCGCAGAAAAAATGTGTGGCCAGTCCGAGGCAGCCTCGCAGGATATGTGGCTAGTCCGATGGCTGAAGAGAGAGAGCGATTCGTCCGCTTCTTGTCTTGTCCCGGTATCACGATTCCCGAGCGCTCCGTGTATGGCATGGCGACGACCTGGAATATCGTATGTGGTGATGGTGATCACAACGCGTAGATCGGAATTTGGCATCAGATGACTGCGGGTCAAGCTTCCTTTGTAATTAGCTTGCAGCGGGTGTAGAGAATGGTCTTGAGTAAGGACCAAGTGGTTGATATGCGTAGGAGAGGTGGAGGCAGAAGTGGAAGAAGAGGAAGTAGAACTTGCCATGGATAGTTCACCCTCGGAATATCACATTTACCGCATAGATCGCCAAGCTGAGGATGGAGGTTCAATTCAAATGTACCCACGCACTGAAGAAAACCAACCCTGAGAATGCTGGTATTGAGAATGTCCATCTCATCTCGAGCATGTCCAAGCCAGGACGATAATGTAGTGGGCTAGGACCATAAAAGGAAGAGAAAGACAGGATGATAGTTTTCCATTGGAGGCATGAAGATCCCCCATCTTGAGGATCTTAATGGAAATGAAAATCTGGGGACGTATTCTATGATTTCTTGCCATCATCTTTTCGCAAACGAAACTGTCAAAGAAGGAAGGACGCCCGGAAGGATGCTAATGATGATAAATAACCACCTTTGGTTGCTGGTTTTAGATATTCAAACACTCTCACTTAACTCAAGTTACCCACTCAACCTACCTATCCATCTAACTTACAGTAACGAGCCTTCTTATGCCCTATCAATCCAACAATGCATTCCTCACCCACTCTCATCTTCTTTCTAATCAATATCAAGACATCGATCAATCATAATTCCCTCGCCCGTCTTGCGTTCTCTTTCACCCCTCCGTTTTCTTTCACCTTTAAACCACTCCCATTCCATTCCCACCTTTCAGTACCAGTCGAGGCACTCAACGTCCTCAACTCCTCCAACATCACCTCCCTCGTCCGTCTCGTTAGATCATCGACATCCTCAGCTTTCAACCCCTTTGTTTCGATTGGCGTGAGAACCTTGACGGGGATCACACCGGCCTCGAATCGGCGTTGTTTGACACTCAGGATATGTGCGTAATTCGCGGCGATGATGGGCACGATGGGGACTTGAGCTTGGATGGCGAGATGGAATGCACCCTTTTTGAATGGTAATAGGTCGGGAGTGGGTGAATAGGAACGGGTTCCTTCGGGGAAGATGTACACGCTTTGCTGTATGTTTCTTAGTCTTCTTGTTGAAGTGGTTAAATTTCGTAGGGAGGGATAAATGAGAGTTGTTGGCTTGGGAGAATAGAAAAGTGGAAAAAGAGCCGGTAGTTGGGAAGAGCAGAAGACTGAGGGAGATATAGAACAGAACAGAAGGGACTCACTCGATCGCGACGCATCTCGGCCGCGGCACCATCGAATGCAGCCATCGCCGTTTGACGATTACTTCGATCGATAAACACGGTTTTGCTTAATGCCACTGTTTATATCAATCAGTTCCAGCTCAGGCACTTATTACTAGCTGTCTGGGGGAAGACATGTTCGGGACGGGGGACAATAATGGGGAGAACTCACTGAACCATCCTAGTACAGGGACTCGTTTCAAACTCTTCTTGGCCGTGACGGCACAGTAGGGTGGGAAGACGGTGCCGAGCATAAGCACATCCAGTTCGCTATTAATTGTGTATTCGACTCAGTTATCAGCCTGTGCACTCAATTCGGAGTTATATTCTTCTCAATGACTCAATGATTGTTTCCAGAGGAGAGAATGCGGCATTGCATTAATTGCCTCCAGCTCTACTATAGGGATACTATGATCACGAAAGAATGAATGACGCCAGAATTGGCGGTTGGATAGGGCATCTTTGAGTAGAGCATGGCATGGAACAACCATCAAATAGAATAGGGCTTGTGAACAGAATCATGAATGGGGGATACCCTACGTATCCTCACAGACCTTCCACGGCAGAAAAGAGCACAACGCACTCACGTCTGATGATTCCCTACAAACACCGCCGGCCTCGTCCTCAGATGTTCCTCCCCCTCGACCACCACGAACATCACCCCCGACCCGTACCACATCAACCACTTGAAGCACCTTGCCGTCGCCCACTGACTAACCTGTCCATAGCCCACCAGACGTAGCAAGATCGATACCACGACGCCATAAGCCGCTGCCAGGAGCAGACATAGGTAGGACACGAGCAGACGTGCGTAGAAGGCCAGTTTGGGCTGTTGAAGCAATCGAGCCGACACGAACAGCATGAGGGTCGTCGTGATGTACAGAGTCCCGAGGAGGGAGATGTAGTAGGTGATGGATGTCATTGAGATATGGTTGGATGGGTGTATCTATGGGTCGGTCGGGTCGGGTCGGACTAGTTTAGTGCCCCCGGATGGCGGAATGGACCGGACTCTGAATGGTATCCGTGGGTGGTAACGGAGCGGGAATGAGGTCAAGAGTAAATAGAGCCACGGGAAGAAAGAAAGAAGGGAAGGACAAACGAGTGGTGTATGGACGTGAGATGGGACACGTGTGTATATGGGAACGGGCTTAGGGTTGTGGGCGTGGGTACTGCATCGCCCTCGTGATGTTTGCATGAGATGATCGGATGAATGGGATGACGAGTCAGCTGATGTCTAGGGAGGTATTGAAGTGACAGCTGGTTAGAATAAGATTGGGAAATCCGTTGGTGTATCATGTGGAAGGCATGTCGACATTAATCATATCGTCGTGGTGTCTAGGGATGCTGGCGGGGCTGTCATGAGGCTTTTGGGGATGGATGTGGTCGAGGTGGGGCAGGGTTCACGCGGGAGACTTTAGCTCTACAACGGGCGTAGGACCTGTTCCGATTGGATCATGCTGGCCCATTGACACCTACGAAAGATGTAGGGCAGCACTGGGCAGCTATCGATGAGTGTAGAGCTCCAAGTTATAGAACTTAGAGAAAGTGGTGAACATCTTTTTCTTTATTTCCTGGAAGATCTGGCGTACTTGGCCAGCTGGGCTTCAACTCACCCTGTTTGGTTTTCCCGCAACGAGCTGCGTACGGTACTGAAGCGCGTACTGGATAAACACAAGAGTTGCTAAGGAGTAACTCGTTAACAATGCTCACTTCCCGCTTCATATTACAGTCATGACGCTGAAAATATCGGAGGTTGTATCATCATTATCGTTGGCAGCGGTGGAATCGCACGTCCTATTCTATTATTCCATGCTAAGGTACCGAGATAAGTCTCTTCTGAAAAGAAAGTAACATTTCGGATCTCCAATGTGTCCAGTGAAGGGCATAGAGTTCCTCAGAAGCAAGGGCTTGGTCGATCTAGTGCACGCGGTGAGGCGGAATGCCAGCCAGATATATTCAGGTAACCTTTGTCGATAAGGTGATGAAGAGACTCAAGTTAATCCACTGTTTGCTGTTAGGCCCATGCAATTCTTGGCCCCAGCCTGCATTGATGGCCCAATAAATGCCATTTGCCTCAGGCAAGCCTCTGTTTGCACCAATATCATATACCATAATAATCCATTATTATGTCATTGGTGGTTCAAATCCTCACTCTCTGGTCTGATTACCCTGAGTTCTCCTTGTTTCCTTGGTTCCATTCCCTATTTCCATCTCATGTTGCTACATTTCAATTCCAAGGTTGGTGGAGCATCACTCTCGTGGTCGTCCTGAGTCTTCTATGAAGCACGGACGTCCTTCATGCTGCTTCGACGAAGGCAGAGATACTCCTTTATTTATTATACTTCGTCCGAGTGAAAACGAATCGATACCATCTTTCATTCTAACTATCCTCGCTAGTAGTCAGGTTGTTCCGCCGAGTCGACCATAAACAAGGCTTTGGATCCGGTATATCCCCCCTATTGCACTGGTATACCACACTGCTGGTACCGGTGCGGATGTGCTAGCTACCATCCTCGGAACGTTCAGCAGCATTCAACAGTCACCGTTCCGTTTCATATGCCATCCCACTCAACCCTAGTGATATAATTACGACCAACTTAGGTCAAAGGAAAGAGGAAACACCCAATCAGGAACGGGATAAGTGATACGGTAGCTTTCTCTCTCCAAGCCATGCAGTAGGTACCCAAAGCTCCATATGTATGCAATTGATCAAGACCGAAGTAAGCAGAAAAAGAGAGCAGAAGCAGTGGGAGAGGAGGGAGGGCGGACGGAGAGTGGTTAAGCAGAGGTAGTTCAAGTTAAGCAAAATGTAGAGCAGTAGCAGAAACATCCAGAGGTAAGCAAAATAAAGGCAGAAGCAGACCCCATCCGGAGTTAAGCAAAATAAAGACCAGAAGCAAACGCATACAGGGTTAAGCAAAATAGAGAGCACATGCAAAAAGGGTTGGGCAAAACGAAACGCAGGCGCATCAAGGGTAACGCAAATAGAGAGCACATGCAAAAAGGGTTAAGCAAAATGAAACGCCAACGCATCAAGAGTAAAGCAAAATAGAAGCCGCAATAACTCATGCAATGCTCATCGTTCGGTTCGACCTACCATCATCGATCCGTAAAGCAGACTTGACCGCCATAGAGAATGGAGACCAGTCCATCGTGAATGCAGAAAGCAATCTTCTCGCTATCAAACGCCTTTTTTTTCTTTTCTTCCGTTGGGAGCAATCGTCTCATCGAGCACAAACGAAACGATTACTCCAGCCGTACCTAGCCTGTCATTAATTACTCCTCCGCCTCTACTGTGTCGTCGTCGTATTCTAATTCCATCTCTTCCATGGCTGATCGGATGCACTGACCGGCCTGTGAAATGGGTCAGCAGAAGTACTAGATAGAGATAGGGAAGTGTCATCGTCGTAGAGCTATACCTTTGGATCGAGATTGAGAGCGATCGTGAAATGCTTGATGGCGTCCTGCCTCTGCCGCAACGCCTTGTGCACCTTCCCGAGCCAGAAATGCACATTGGCCTCGTCCGGTGCAATGTCGTTGCAGATCTTGAGCTCGTGCAGAGCTGCGTGCACCTCGCCGAGCTCTACCAGCACCCGCGCCTTGCGGTATCGAGGGAGCGCCGAGCGTGGTGCGAGATTGCAGGCGTTGGTGTACTGCTGTAATGCCGCCTGGGGCTTTTTGTTCTTCTCGAGGACCTAGAAAGACATCGTTAGCCTACGGCTTGCGGAACATTCGAGACGAAGTTCGACTGACCACCCCCAGACAGCAAATCAGCACCGGATTCGTCGGATTGATGCGCATCGCAATCATGAAGTGACTCTGCGCCAAGTCGTACTGGCCCTTCTTCTCGAACACCAACCCCATTCCGTACCACGCATTGTAGTGGCGATTGTCGGCCTGCACCGCGCTACGATACGCCTGCATCGCCTTATCGTACTCCTCGTTCGAGATATGCTCGTGCCCTTGCAGGGTGAAGGCGTAGGCAAAGAGCGGATCGACCTGCGTGGCGCGCTTGAAGCATTTCAGCGCCTGGTCGTGATCCCGCTGCAACGAGAAGGTGTTGCCAATCGCACACCAGGCCTGAGGCGACACCCGGTCGACTTCCATCAGTTCGTGCGCGAGGAACGACAGCTCAACCTCGTTCTTGAGATGCCACAGCGCCGTCGAGTAGATCTCCATGTCCTCGAGCCGGGCATGCGAGAGCGCGCGCACTTTCTTGAAATGTCTCTCCGCCTCCGCGTAGTTGGCCTGCTCGTAGAACGCCCGACCCATCTGCGCCAGCACCCAGGGCGTCTCGCGCTGGGCGGTCGGCAGCGCCGCGAACATGGCCAGCGCCTCGTCGCACCGGAAGTGACAGAGCGCAAAATAGCCGCTGCCAAGATATTTGAACAAAGCCAACAGCATTGCCAACGCTTCCATTTCTTTCAAGACATCCCCCGGCTGCGTCGGGGCTGACATCTGCGTGTGGGCCTGCATCGGCGGTTGCGTCTGTATCTGTGGCGGCACTTTGGGAGTCACTCCGATTGCGTTGCCATTCGTCCCCGGCATCTGCGGGAGCTCTTTGACGTCGACATCCATCGGCTCCGTCGGTTTACGATTCCCGCTCACCACGCGTCCGACCGTGGAGACGTGCTCGCCCGCCCGCGCTCTCCGACCGCTCGTCTTTGCTGCTCTCTTCACGTCACGGGCATCTCGGAAGCCAAGACCACTCCCCGATGTCAACTTGCTACTGCTCGGTCGGATCTGGTTGAAGAGGCGCACGCTGCGTCGCTGCGGGGCCGCCATGGAGTCGCTCGTTTGCGATGAACTCGAGTGTGTCGGATGGCCCGAGACGGTCCGCTTGCGGTCGCCCGCCGTGATGTTGTTGGCGCGGGTGACGGTCGTGCCATCCGAGTAATCTTCCACCTCGCTGCCGATCCTGCTGCGAGCTCGCGTCGAGGGAGTTTTGCCAGGCGCCGGCATTTCCAGCCCAGTGTCGGTCCCCACTGCTGGCATGGGTCGATGTCGGATGACGTGACCACGAAGCGATGCGGCCGATGCTGGGAGCGCAAGACCCGCGTTCAATTCAGCGCCCATCATGCTGTCGGCGTCGATGGACACCACCCCAGGGCCCGTCGGCGTGTCGATGATCCCGACGCTGAGATCTTCACCCAACAACGACGCGCTGACCGAGGCCGCATGGGCCACATCGGCCACCTTGATCTCCCCATGACGGTTGATGATGCGGCCGCCGATCGTAAACCCGGGATCGCCATTGGGTCGACTGGCCGAGAGACTGAACGGATCGGGCATCGACGGCGCCTGGTGATGATTATGATGCTGTGACTGTAGAGGCCCCGTCGTTACGGCGGATGGCATCTGCCCACTCGGTAGATCCTCCGTGACTTCCGCTGCATCCGACGACGACGATGACGTCGTGAAGATCTCGTGCAACTCCGGCGTCACCTTGAAGATGTTGGCCGTTCGAACATGGACGCCTGCACCCATTAGCGATCCGAGTCACATTCAAGCGCGTGACGCCACGCTCACCCGAGTTGCAGATGCCCAAAAACGCATCCCACATGAAGGGATTCAGCTTAACCGCCTCGACCCAGCATTCGATCGCTTGATCGAGGAAGCCGTACGAGTACCAGAGCTTGCCCAACAAGCCATAGACCGACGCCGCGTCTGGCAGCGGTCGCCGTGAGGTCTCTGTATGCTTGTCTGCGTGGGCATGCCTGTTAGCGAGCTCGTCCATGTGCAAAGGCGAACATTCACTTCCAAAACTCACTCCAGTTGTTGCGACCCCTCCACAAGCCTTGACTCCTCTCCAGCGCGGCGATGCCTTCCTTCTCCCGTCCATGGCCTAGAGCCAAGCACGCTTCGGCAAAGACGTAGGCACACCCGAGATGGTTGCCCTTGACGGCCTGCACTCTGCTGTATTCGAGGGCTGGTTTATGTTGGCCCAGTCGCAGGTGACAGAGCGCGAGCAGATGCGCCGAGTCGGCCGAGCGAGGATCGTAGGCATGCAGACGGCCCGCCATGAAGAGGGCATTTTGGAGATGGTGATTATCCAAATTATAGTAGATGAGATTTCGTAGCTGCGTGACAACGGAGGGATTCGTTGGCGACATGTTGGCGAGGGAAGAAGTTGCCGCCACGGAGTCGTCTGGAAGATTGCTTCAAGATGATGCTTGCACGAAAAGAGGTCGTAGGTGAGGTGAAGGCATCGAGGTGTGAAGTTCTTCAAAGTCCAAGAAAATGATCGCGTCGGTGCACTGATCAGACGCCGTTCGTTCGACTATCGTCTACTCGTCAAGGAACCAGCTTCACCCCGCGACGAACGGAAGATATTGTATTGTAGGGTGTCCTCGAACAGCAGCAAGCTGCTGTGGCTGATCCGCGAAGTTCAAGGAGCAACGACGACCTTCCAGCCAGGTCGTTCGAGCTCTCTGAATCGTTCTGTCGAGTGGTCGATATGAGTTGCAGTCATTGTTGAGTGACGTCCGCGCCAGGTGATGTGAACGAGACCATGACTGTCGAGCACCAAAATTTGTATCGGACGCTATCCACTGTCAAAATGATAGGAGTTCGCTCGAGGTATGAATATGGAGCAGAGAGATCAGGAACCGGAGCAGCTGTTGTAGAGGATCGAAGACGCAAAGTGCCGTCTGGTGCTTGCTGAGCGATGGCGTATTGTGATGAAGAGTGACTTTTCACGACTATTGAAATGTTGTGCTTCGGCGGTTGCTTTGACGGCGGGCGGCGACGGAGAGAGCGAGAGGCTAATTGGCCGACAGGCAACGGTCCCCTCAACCAATCATTTGCTCCAGTAGTAGATCACGTGATTACACTGTAGCAGAGCCGCAATAGAATCTGCCACTTACCTACTCGTACGAAGGTACAACGTCATGCATCCATCTTTCTCTTGCAACAGACTCTTAGCAGCTCCATCTTCAATCTTCACACTCTCCCCACTTGCTGTGGTGATCACCGCTTATCACGTGGTATGAGAGCAATAATCCGCTGGATAAGAAAGCACAATTGGCTGCGCAAGCGAGGAAAGCGCCGCAAGCACGCTAATCTCTATCGGGCAATCGCCATCGCCGACGTCAGGCCAGTCCGAAGCCCGCCCACGTGATCAATCGTGAATCGCGTGACGGTGCGTTGAGGGTCATATCGGCAGCAGGATGGCGAATGTAGGTCTTTCAGATGATCGTCCTCCATCATGAGGGTGACCGTGATAGCTTCGTCGTCGTCGTCGTCATCCTGCTGACGATGGCCGGTCCATAGAAAGCCGCCAAGAGACAGGCGCAGCAAAACACCCGGGCACTCAACGTCGCCCATGTGGTGACGGCAATCGTCCACGGGCTGTTCATCGCGTTGCGTCGCGTGGTATTCGGGAACCTGGCAGGACGTTCGCTAGCCGTATATCTGTTGCTCTCGCTGCCGAGTCTCATCTTGGAGTACTGGTTGGAGAAGATCGGTCGACCTCGCTACGTCAATGGCGAGTTACGGCGGTCCGGCGAGGACCTAAGCCAGAAGGGATTGACGGAGTACTGCTGGGACGTGATCTACTGGACCTGGGGTTGCGTCGTACTGGCTGCGCTGCTCGGGGATTGGGCGTGGTGGCTCTGGGTACGTCCGAGTCGCTCAGGCGATCCCCATCCGTTCTAGCATCCATCTACGCGTGCTGGCTTCTAACGAATTGCTCGTTGCAGGCCGCCATTCCCTTGACTATGATAGTATTAGCGACCAATACCATCCGTCACGCAAGGCCGGCTGGGTGATGATCGGCCCAGCAGACGTCAAGTACGATAGTTGTCAGGATGGAATACCACAATGATGATGCTCGTTACAGTCTGCCACATATCGACCGAAGAGGATTCTTCTCGGGTATGAATTCAGAGGTGTTCCATGGTACAGTCTATCGACAAGTGGTTCTAACAAGGCATATACATACTCTGGAGCTCAAAAGCAGAACACCTGATCGTTCAACTTACTGACCGGTCTTGCCTTGTCGTAGCCCAGCTCCACCGTCGCCTTCTTCATGGCGCTGACCATCGGTGGCGGACCGCAGACGAGCAGTTTCATGGCGGGGCTCGGAGGGGGCATGCGTGCCTAGATCATTCAGCAAATCGAAGTCGTCATCGAACAGAAATCAGAGAGCAATGCTGCTCACCTTGATGATATCCGGAGTGACAAAGCCTACACCACCGTCCCATCCATCTGGCGGGTTATTCAGGACGTAATGTACTCGGAAGCCCGAGTCCTCCTTGGCAAGTTGGTCGAGGTCTTCCTTCAACAGAATATCCTCGTGGTTGACGTTGGCAAAGATGAGATCGACTTCCGTCCGATCTTCACCGCCATTACGAGGTCGACCGCGAATGATGGCCCGGATGATCTGCAGCATCGGCGTGATGCCCGTACCACCAGCGATCATACCCAGTCGAGGAACCAAATTGGGCGTGTACACCATCGCCCCCTTGGGTCCTTTGACTTTGATCGTCTCTCCAATCTTCATGGACGCCATGTATTTCGAGATGTTGCCGGTAGGGTAGCTCTTGAGCAACAAATCAAAGTAGCCTGGATTCTCATCGGATGAGATGGGCGTATATGATCGAACCACCTCTTTCTCTTGACCGGGCAACATTGCTGCAATAGAGATGTGCTGGCCAGTAGGCAAGCCCAGAATATCTGTCGGCCGAGGCAGGCCAAACCGGTAACTATGCCGATCAGCAACGCAGTCAGATGTTTGATAGCATTTGGTAGGGACACACATGGCCACATTGTGCGAGATGACTGTTTTCTCCTTCAATTCAAATTCTTGGAATTGATCCACCTTCAACACCTTTCTGGGTCCTGAATGCATGGATCATGTCAGCAAGGTCTGTTCTTCCAAATCGACTCCGATTTCATGTATAATTGGCACCACTTACGGTTGCTGTATGACTTCCATGCGCCAAGGATCGCTCCCACCACGACTGCATACGGCACCCAATTCCACTTGACGATAGCCGTACCCACGACTAAGAGGGTATACGGAATGTAAATGCCATGCAGGTAGGACGAAGACAAGTATGGATTGGCCTTGGAGCCGTTTGCGGACGCCATGACTTCTAGATAGATGTAGGGGACAGCGATATCAGAATCCCAACAGCTATGACCTTCGACTTCCAGAGTAGTTGACGTGATCAAGTCCTTGCTAACCCAAGATTGAATATGAGCCCAATTGTATTCACTGATAGCATACATCTCCATTTAGAATCGTACCTATCATATAGATCTAAGCTGCCCGCATCTCTAACACAGCCATTGAGACCCGCGTTGCCCGTCGTCTTTCCAACTCACTGCTCGCATACTTTTCAACAGTGGGGCACTCAAAACTCAACGTTGAAGGTTCGATTAGTCATCAAGCAGCATTATTAGCTTTTGTGGTTCACCGTAATGAAGTCCGGTAAGTGACTCTTACCATCAACGTCAAATTCCTACCGCAACGCAACACCTCAAATTTCAGCCCTTACGAAGCGCTCCTTTCCATCGTCCATAACCGGGCCAATTCCTTCGCCTTGACATCGCTGAGGCAGCTGCTGTCTGACTCCTTCACTCGTCCTCGAAGCAGTTTAGCGCCTTCCTCTCTTCGCCTTTCACACAAGCAACAGCGCACGGGATCACACAAGAGAAGAGGTATTTAGACCAGCCCTTTCGCCCTCTTTTCTCCCTCTTCCTTTCATTTACTTCAACTCCCACTTCTGCTGCCTAAAAACTCACTTTCGAAGCAGATTCATCCATCTTTCACTCAATACACCACTCAAAGTCCATCTCGGACTCATATCATTTACGTCAAACCAACTCACTCCTCTTTACTCTATCAACTCATCAAAATGACTGGACGTAAGTAGCTCTCCTTCTCAGTTTCGTGGTCGTCGTCGTCGTCGTCGCGCCCGCTTCACGCGATCGGGGCGTTTCTTCACCCGACACGTCGCCGTTCTGGAAGATCATCTTCAGCCCCACCTCATCTCATCCACGCATAACTTTATGCTTAATGCACGCCCTCACCCCACTGTCAGCATCGCCATCACCGTCGCGTCCCTCCACTCTCACTCCACCTACTCCCCCATCGTCATTCTCTTCCCAATAATCCCTTCACTCCATTCCCTTCCCATATCCCTCCCATGCTCAATTCAACTCATCACTAACATGATCAAATAAAGGCGGCAAAGGAGGCAAAGGTCTCGGCAAGGGAGGCGCCAAGCGTCACCGCAAGATTCTCCGCGACAACATCCAGGGCATCACCAAGCCTGCCATCCGTCGTCTTGCTCGTCGTGGCGGTGTCAAGCGTATTTCTGCCAGTACGTATATCCTTTCTTCCCGAACCCACCCTGCCCCTGGGGTAATCGATTCTAGTAGCTATACTAATACTCAACTGCAAAGTGATCTACGAGGAAACTCGCGGCGTGCTCAAAACATTCTTGGAGTCTGTTATCCGCGACGCAGTCACCTACACGGAACACGCTAAGCGCAAGACCGTCACGAGCTTGGATGTCGTGTATGCTTTGAAACGCCAGGGTCGTACGCTTTATGGATTTGGTGGTTAGATTTGAGAAAGACAATGAGAGTATCCCCGGGATGGAGGGAGAGGGGGAAGTCATGACTCTTCTTTGCTTGATTTGCTTGGTTCCGTTTCGCTTGGTTGGTTTAGTAGTCGATGAGATTGGATGGTCGAGTTCGTGATGATGGGTTAGGTTGAATTGGATGGGGGTATTGAATACATGAGAAATTGAGTTCGCTTGGTTGTTGACTTACTTACTTGGTTCCTTGATGCTTTGCCTGTTCGTTGATTACGGGGCTTGCATGTTTCGTACGTGCTCTATCGACTTGACATGACTTGGTATGGCACCGGTTGGTTGACCAGCTCAGCTCGACTCAGTCACGCGTAAATGGAACCATCGCTCCTTCCGGACGTACGTCTCACTCGCCATTTGATCTGGCACTTACAATAGTCCGCCTTGCTCGAGCATCGGGTGATTGTATGTATGGAATTAGTTTTCTCCCAAGCCGGATGTAATGAGGTAGGTGCAATGCATGACTGGGGAAAACAGCTCGTCGCTGTATCTCTACCCGGTGACCTCGTTAGCTGCGACACTAGATATTACTTCTCATCCTTCCTCGCTGACCATTTATTTATCTCGGTTCAGCCCCTGTAATCACACAAGTAGAGTACAGGACCTCCCTCAGTGATACAACAACAAAATTTCCTTCTCAGTACGAGTACCCAGCCATTGCTTCCACCGCTTGTATCAAACTATTCATCTACTCACCATCACCATCTAGTACTGTAATCCTCGCCATGACCAGAACATGGCTGCCACCCAGTCATCCGAACCTACATCAACCAGCCAAGAGTATTTCCAAAGAGAACAAAACAACTACTACAAAGAAACTTTAAACCCCCCCACGACACCATCCCCATTCTTTCCCCCCTCCTTGAATTCCCGAATGAGAGTCTTCCAATCGACGTCTTCGAAATACGGGTGACCGTCCTCGTCTACTTCGAGGACTTCCATCTTCAATGCTCTCTGCTCTGCAGCGCGGGCTTCGGATGAAGCTGTGAAGGAGAGGGCAAAGAGGTTCAGCGTTATTGCCTGTTATTTTTATCCATCATTAGTGTTTGGTTGTTGCTGATGGTGAGGCGGAGGTGTCTCCTCGGTGGTTGGAGCGTGGGGGTTTTTGGTGGAAGAGGGGTGCGGAGGAGTTGGAAAAGGGACAGGTATTTGGGAAACAGCAGGTAAAAGGATGGAATACGAAGGAGAGCGTTGATGGGCTTGTATGACAGCGGCGTGCGAGTGATAGTGTGGATATGTGTACGTAGATAAGCAGAGAGAGGGAGAGAGACAAGCAGCATGACTAAAAGGGATTGGACTGTACAGAGGTGTACTGTAATGGGAGAAAATACATACGGAAGGAAGAAGAAACAGAACAAAAGGAGAATATGCTGAACAACGAAAAGACATACATGCGAAATCGACACCATCTCCAACCCCGTCCACTTTAATTCCTTTATCATATCCCAATACCCCTCTTCATCCGCGATGGGCACCATCTTCGATCCGTGCACAGTTTGTTTATCGTTCCCCACCAACTGATAATACCACGGTCCATCCGGAAGTTCATAACCCCCTTTCTTCCTTCCCGTGCGTCGAGCCGCGTAGCTGGACGTATCTCTCAGAACACACAAGAATCTCACAAACGCGGTATCCCATTCGAAGTGAAGCTTGGTGGAATCCCTGCTGTTGCCTCGCGGATCCTTTGTGATGACGAGGTAGACGATAAATTTTGAGACGTTTTCCACCGCAGGTGGGGATTGTCGGAGAGAGAGATTGGAGTTGTTGTGGTCGTTCTGCTTCGTTAAAGCGAACAGCTCGAGTTTCTTGCCCGGTGATAATCCGTGGAGTCGAGACTTGGGAACTCCACGCGCTGCCAGCTTCGAAGCGACCAGCTCATGAACTTGAGGGTACAGAGCTTGGTGTTGGTGCGTGGTCTTCTTCAACCACTGCTCCCGAGTAACATCGCGGATCATCCGTCCTAAGGCGGCGTTGAGGTCCGAGTCGTCGGGGGGGAGCTCCGTCGAGGAAGACGGAGAAGAATCGTCAGCGGAGACGGAGAACATGCTCGAGAACTCTTCTGGGTTCCAGGAGGTATAAGAGGCTGTGGCTCCGAGTAGCTCGAGGTGCTCGAGCAGCCAGCCGAGCACCTGCTCGGGAGTGGCGGGGCCTTGGCTGTACTGAGTTGACGGTCCTGGGTGACTGTTTGAGGAAGTTGATGATTTGATGTGATCCTTCAAGCTGGCGTCCTTGGTCTGGCTTCGCTCCATTTTGCTTTTCTGCTCAGGCGTCCGCGAACCCTGGGCCTGATGCCTGTCTTCAGAAGGCGAGAAGTCGACGCCTGCGAACGCCCGTAGGAAGGATGAAACGGTCTTCTTCGATGCCGTTGCTAGTTCGGTCGAAGAGTCCACCATGCTGAACGGTCCTTCCGGTATGCTCCAGGAGTAACGCTTAAAATGTTGCCGACGGACGGAAAGGTAGTGCTGAGTGGTCGAATTCTGGATAATCCCCTGCAATAATGGCGATGGAAGTGGGAAGTTACAGATTAAGATGACGGGTTAGAATCTATAGTATTAAGCTGAATCGGGAAAGAGATCCTCAGTAGCGGTTGCCTGTTTCTGGAACGAGGGTCATGATATCGGTCAGTCACTACCTCGAACCCACAGTGAGGAAATATATCCTGTGAGTCTACCTTTTGTACCTGCCCTATTGTCGTCAGTCTTGACTCATTTCTAATGCTAACTCATTCATTCTAGAGCACACGTGAAGACATGTACTGACCGAAACAGGACTCACTTCGGTTTATCCAGCAACTGCTGAGATCATATGTGCAACCGCTTCAGCAACACCATGCAACTATTGATGTCGATTTCTGATCTCTTGACTCACCCACCTCTGATGTGTAGTTCTCTTGCCACACAACCAGGCCGGGCGGCATTCCGCTTTACCAGTCTTCCAAAAGAATCTTCCTTAACGGCCCCTCCATCCTGCGTGTTTAGCTGGGCAGGGCGAGCTTGAGATAGATGAGCTCACCTTAGGTACCACGTTCAGCCAGACGCACCTTGGAGTCCTATCACCTGAGTAGATTCCGGGAAAGGGAAAATAGAAGACATAGCTTGCTCACAACTGGCAGTCAGCTGGAAAGACGGAAGGTATCGTCGAGACCTGAAACACGCCTGTAATAGTATCTGGCCTTCATGCAACGCACCACATCTGAAACCAATAAGGATATGATAACAGCATACGATCGATGGAAACAAGGTGGATAAAATTCAACTCATACTTTCTTCGGACTGAAAAGAATCTCAATCAGTCAATGCCAGCGAGACAAGAAATAGACTCTGAACGTTTAAAAATGGGCGATGGAGAATAATTTCGAATTGAAAGCAAATGGACAGAGGTTTCGTTCTCTCAGGGCGAGCATCCAGAGGGTCGTCCAGGTGGTCGTATTCTAGCGGATCCTGAGCTTTTGCAGTCCTGACCCTAGGATCCAGCCGAAGTAGTCGTTTAACTGAGCTCGATTCCGCAAGCCAACTTTCAACTCGATATTCGTCTAGTGCGCGGGAAGATGTCGTCCCGGGCCCACCAACCCATCTAATCTTGAATATCCTCAAAGTCGAGGGGGTCTGCATGGAGCCTGGAACGCAGAAATATAACAGGAAATGAATTTTTCATGGTGTAACCCAGGCCGTAACGCCGTCGCTAAATGATGCAGAAAGAGGAAATCCAGATGCGCACACTGACTGATCTTCCGAACACCAGGAAAGCAAATGGAGGGGAGTAGATCCAGACAACCAGAAAAAGAAGGTCTGGTCGTGCCTGCAGCGGTGTTGTGGTCGAGAAAGCGTATCCTTGCCGGTAAAGTGTCGAAGTCTTCGAGTTGTGGGAGCCGCGCAAGCAGGACAACAAGAAGGCTCAATGTCCATGCCAAAAGTCGTCGACAGAAAATATGCTCGGTACATATGTCCACAATGCAAGTCTTTTAGAGCAAGACCCTCCTTGTGATCTGCCGCCGGGAACGAATTAGCACATTCTCAAGCAAATTTTCAGCAATGCGACCAACCGCCCACGCTCCAGCCGCAGTAGCAACCAAGCCACTCGAGATCATCATTGGTCTCAAACCTCTCGTGCTCTTGAACATCGCGCCGCTCAGTGCGCCAGCAGCAATGCTATTAGCGGCATCGTGCTTGCCTCGCCAACTTCCGATGATCGAGTTGATGCCGTTATACGTGAGCGCTAGGACGCCCGCGGAGTTCCCCAGAAACGGTCCTCTTCGCGTCACCGAGTTTAGAACCGCATTCAATCGCAGCTTCGGTGGTGCCGATGCAGGCATCTTGTTCAGTCCTTCGGCCACTCCCCATGCGCCTCCTATGCTCAGCGCTGTCAGATACGTCAGGCCCGTCCCATAGCATAGATCGTCCGACCATCCTCGCGAGGGTAGGATGGATTGTGAGCCAGGCAGGTCTGAGAGCGTGGATTCATCGAGGACGAGGTAGTCCAAAGTTTCCTGGTCGAGTCCGGCAAGAGGTTGCAGAACGGATGAGTCGGGCAATGAATTGGTGCCGAGAACATTTTGCGAACTGTACGCATCCACAGTGCCCGCTTGGTCTAACTCAAATGATGATGAAGCTGGGGTGGTCTGGGAGACCGATGATGGAGAGGACTTGCGCCCTGTCAACGTGTCCCAGAGCGACATGGTTGAGGACAAGAAGTGAAGGTTGTTGTATGAGGCGCGAAGAGTGAAAATGCCGTCGATCTTTCGTCCGACTAAAGATTTTGACGAGTGCTCGGTTAGACTTACCCATGCTCGGCCCGATAATTTCGCCGAAAGCCACCTGTTTTGATTTCGGCCTAATCGGGTAATGAAGCTCACCACTACGCTCACCAGCCGCGCGGTTCAGCGGAAACGTCACTGGCGGCTGAGAGCACATCGGCCGCACGCACACAAACGAGTCAGCGCCGAGTAAGCGGACAGACTTCATTAGGGCTATTAGAGCGCACGTATATAGATAGCAACACGACAGTAGAACAACAACCTCTTCCTAGCCTCAGCTCTTGTCCCACTACAACCCTCTCTCACGCATCCACACTCACCTCGTTGACAACCTCCACAAAGTAACTAACTCAAGGGTTGCGGTACACCCAGCAGCACTCATTGGCGCTGAGTTACTAACAGTAGCTCCTATCTCATCGTGCTGCTGGAGAAGCAGGGTCATGGGGAGGGAGCTCGGTGGGAGCATCCCTTTCCATCCCCTGTGTCACCCCATGAGGGATGAAAGCCAACGACGCTACCAAAGCGGCCACTGGTCGCTCTGGTACTGTCGTGGATTCGGCAGGTCGGCGGCAACAGCGTCTGCCGTCGATCATGTCAGTCCAAATTCGGCGTGCGCAGCTCGACGCCGCTGCGACGCGGACCCCAAGTCGGAGGTCCTATCTCGACGTCAACCACCCCAACGGCCGGCGACTCGAGCTTCTGTTTCCCTCGTGCTGGAACGGCGAGCCGGACAGCAAGGACCACATGTCGCACATGGCATATCCTGATCGGGCCTGACGAGAAAGTGTCCCAACAACCACAACAAGAGATATCGGAGTGCTTTCCAGAACCCGTCCGGGGTGATCCACTAGTCGACCCGCTCGTGCTGGAGACGGACGACCGGTGAATCACTCCAGACGGGTTCTGGAAAGCGCTTCGATATCTGTACGGCGCTCCCATGGTGACCACCACGGGAGCGCCGTAGATGTTGTTCTCGGGCCGCCACGGCAGATAGTCTCTTGTCGGGGAGGGGTTATCTGCCGTGGCGGCCCGAGAGCAACATCTCCACGAGGTGGACGAGCTGCTCGATCTCGCTGCGGCTGCTAACATGCTAGGAGTTGGGGCTGCTCTATGAGAACCATCTGGGATACGAATGCGTTCAAAGACAAGAAAGGTGAATTATGCGTCTTTCTCTAGCTCAAAGAACCCATCTGACTGGCCATATCTCCGCCAGGGCAGCTTCCGTGCAATGGCGTCTTCCTCGCGATCGCCTGGAACCCTCCAGTCCATGATGGACTGGACGCGAACACGTGTGTTCAAAACGCACGTTGAAGGTCCAAGGAGAATCCCACCTTGGACACCGTCGACCTCCTCGGTGAGTTGTTTACCTTCTCCTTCCTCTCTCTTTCTTTCTCTCTCCAAGGGCTTCAAAAATTCCAGAACACCAATGCGTATTCTCACAAAGCACTTTTTAAAGCTCAACCATCTAACCCTACCGTCGTAGGTACATTCCCCTCTCGAGGCCCCGTCTTGAGTATGTTCCTCACTGACAGTCGTCTTAATCCAGTTTGTACTCCCCACCTCTGCCAGTCAGTTTTGTTCTCTTCGGGCGGTCGTGCTCACATCAGCAGGCATGATGAAGGGCAACACCCAAGTTGTCGTGGCTTTCTTCGCGGCCTGTTTGGCCGCCGTGTTGTCCTGGCCTGTCTGGCGGGCCTTCGCCGCCGTCGCGAACCGGCGGTGGCTGGAGGATGCCCGGGACCGGGCCTCTCGTAGGGCCGTAAACCGTGGGCCGGAGGAAGGTGGCCTCCCGAGCGGGCGTCGAGGCCCGCAAAGGGGGCCCTCTCCCAACCGGCCTGGCGGGGCGTCAGCACCTGGCGCGACGATTCT
>QQTW01000090.1_pt1 | contig 49727 bp, 44 predicted proteins | sample 1904831 | NCBI WGS metagenome assembly QQTW01 (sample SAMN09435610, study PRJNA476489) | Subsurface metagenome, whole genome shotgun sequencing project.
GATTAGCTTGTGGACATAACTCACCCTTGGAGGAGCGTAGTCAATGGGACTACCCTGGTATCGAGTACACACAGTCGTTCTGAACGATCCAGGGCGGTTGATTTCTGTACACCTAATGCATACAGCCCTTGTAGCAGGCTGGGCTGGTTCGATGGCTCTGTACGAACTGGCTATTCTCGATCCCAGCGATCCTGTTCTTAACCCCATGTGGCGGCAAGGGATGTTCGTGCTGCCCTTCATGGCGCGCCTAGGCGTGACTCAATCATGGGGCGGTTGGAACGTTACAGGTGGACCCGCCACCGATCCTGGTATATGGTCTTTTGAAGGCGTTGCTGCTGCGCACATTGTTCTCTCCGGTCTGCTGTTCCTAGCTTCCGTCTGGCATTGGGTTTACTGGGATTTGGAACTATTCCAAGATCCTCGTACTGGCGAGCCTGCTTTGGACTTGCCAAAGATGTTTGGTATCCATTTATTCTTGTCAGGTCTGCTTTGCTTTGGCTTCGGTGCTTTTCACCTTACAGGACTGTTTGGTCCTGGAATGTGGGTTTCTGATGCCTACGGCGTAACTGGTCACGTCCAAGCCGTAGCGCCGGAGTGGGGGCCAGCAGGCTTTAACCCGTTTAACCCTGGTGGCGTGGTCGCTCACCATATTGCGGCCGGAGTCGTTGGAATCATTGCTGGTTTATTCCACCTAACAGTTCGACCCCCCGAACGGCTTTATAAAGCTCTGCGGATGGGGAACATTGAAACCGTACTTTCTAGCAGTATTGCAGCAGTATTCTTTGCTGCCTTCGTTGTTGCTGGTACGATGTGGTACGGTCACGCCACTACCCCAATTGAACTGTTTGGTCCTACCCGTTACCAGTGGGATCAGAACTATTTCCAACAGGAAATCCAGCGGCGCGTTCAAGCTAGCGTGGCAGACGGTGCAAGTCTATCCGAAGCTTGGTCAGAGATTCCAGAAAAACTTGCTTTCTACGACTATGTGGGCAACAACCCTGCTAAAGGTGGTTTGTTCCGCGTAGGTCCGATGGATAAAGGTGATGGTATTGCTCAATCTTGGCAAGGCCATCCGGTGTTTAAAGATAGTGAAGGCAGAGAGTTGACAGTGCGTCGTCTGCCCAACTTCTTTGAAACCTTCCCAGTGGTCTTGACCGACGCAGATGGCGTTGTCCGCGCCGATATTCCTTTCCGTCGGGCAGAATCTAAGTACAGCTTCGAGCAAGCTGGTGTAACCGCCAGTTTCTATGGTGGTGCGTTGGATGGTCAGACATTCAACGAACCAGCCGCAGTGAAGAAATATGCTCGCCGCGCCCAACTCGGTGAAGTATTTGAGTTTGACCGGGAAGCCCTAAACTCTGACGGTGTGTTCCGCACCAGCCCCAGAGGTTGGTTTACCTTCGGACACGCCACATTTGCTTTGCTATTCTTCTTTGGTCATCTTTGGCATGGCTCCCGCACCCTCTTCCGGGATGTGTTTGCTGGTGTTGATGCTGACCTGGAAGAGCAGGTCGAATGGGGACTGTTCCAGAAAGTGGGTGACAAGTCAACCCGCCGGAAGGAAGCAGTATAAAGATTCACGAAAAAGTGTTAAGAACGGTTACATAACTAACCTTGGAATCTAATTCACTGGTAGTTTGTTACACCGTTCTTTTCCTTGGTTGGTAGACTAACAGTATGAAAGCATCGAATTAGGAATTTGTAATATGGAAGCCGTTGCTTACATTTTGATTCTCGCCCTCGCTATTGGCACGCTTTTCTTCGCGATCGCTTTTCGCGAACCCCCTCGAATTGAGAAAAAGTAGTTTACCGCTACTTGTCTGTCAAAATTGCTAGGTTAGAATCCAATCTTAAAACCGCTGCTACCCTTGGGGGTAGCAGCGGATATTCACATATTTATCAAGCGTGTTAGCATAGCGTTGCTGCAGGCGCGCAGTTGAAGGCTCAGAGATCGAGCGGCTAGGAAAAACAATTACGAATTACGTAGAGCCAAACCCAACTCGTGCGAGTATTACGAATTACGAATTATGCAGTGTCCTTTTTGCCAGCATCCAGATAATCGGGTACTTGAATCACGCTCAGCTGAAGCCGGACAAAGTATCCGCCGCCGACGGGAATGTTTAAAATGCCAACGTCGCTTCACTACTTACGAACGTATTGAGTTTGTACCAATTACAGTCCTCAAGCAGAACGGGGAACGGGAATCTTTCGATCGCTCAAAAGTCTTGCGGGGAATTGTGCGGGCTTGCCAGAAAACTGGGATTCCATCTGGGAGAATAGAAACAATAGTAGATGAAATTGAATCCCAATTGCAACAGCGAACTGTAAGAGAAGTCAGCAGTCTAGAAATTGGAGAACTAGTACTCCAGCACTTAAAATCTCTCAGTGAAGTAGCTTACGTGCGTTTTGCTTCTGTATATCGCCAGTTCCAAAAAATTCGAGATTTTGTTGAGACATTAGACGATCTTTGTCGTGAAAATGACTCCGAAAGCACTTTAGCAGCAGAGTACTCCTCTTCTAGAGAGTCACTAGCCCAAAAAACTTATGCAGGAAATTCTCCTAGCGCGGAACAATCTCATTCAAATTATAATTTCACTCATTCCTAACGCTCAGGTATAATTGTGGTTCTGTACTCTAATAACATTTAGATTCAGTTCTCCTACGCTAGGATGGAATTAGAGATGTAGTTGTAATTTGCCTATAGTCGGCTTGCACATACATCGATAGGAGGAAAATCCTTTCAAAGACTATTCCCAGGAAACAACCAGCATGGTCAATCAGAAATTAAATACTACAGAAATTGGTTTTACACACGACGATTTCGCAGCTCTACTCGACAAGTACGACTATCACTTCAGCCCCGGTGATATCGTAGCAGGTACGGTATTCAGTATAGAGCCAAGGGGCGCTCTGATTGACATTGGTGCTAAAACGGCAGCATACATTCCGATTCAGGAAATGTCGATTAATCGGGTAGATGCTCCAGAAGAAGTTTTACAGTCGAATGAAACGCGGGAATTCTTCATCCTCACCGATGAAAATGAAGATGGACAGCTAACCCTTTCGATTCGCCGCATTGAATATATGCGGGCTTGGGAGCGAGTACGGCAATTACAAACTGAAGATGCCACAGTGCGATCGCTTGTATTTGCCACTAATCGTGGTGGAGCATTAGTCAGGATTGAAGGCTTACGTGGTTTTATCCCCGGCTCTCACATCAGCACTCGCAAGCCAAAAGAAGAATTGGTAAGTGAAGAATTGCCATTGAAATTTTTGGAAGTTGATGAAGACCGTAACCGCCTAGTTCTTTCCCACCGCCGCGCCTTAGTAGAACGGAAGATGAACAGGCTGGAGGTTGGCGAGGTAGTAATTGGTACTGTACGCGGTATCAAGCCATACGGTGCGTTCATCGATATTGGTGGAGTCAGCGGTCTGCTACACATCTCCGAGATTTCTCACGACCACATTGATACGCCTCATAGCGTGTTCAATGTCAATGATGAAGTGAAAGTGATGATCATTGACTTGGATGCGGAACGGGGTCGGATCTCGCTGTCCACCAAGCAATTAGAGCCAGAACCAGGCGACATGATCAAAAATCGTGACCTGGTATATGACAAGGCAGAGGAAATGGCTGCTAAGTACCGTGAACAGTTGCTAGCTAAACAGCAAGGTATCGATATTGCTACATCTGAGGCTGAACCTGAAGCAGTAGCTGAAGCACCTGAAGCAGTAGCTGAAGCACCTGAAGCAGTAGCTGAAGCACCTGAAGCAGTAGCTGAAGCACCTGAAGCAGTAACTGAAGTACCTGAAGTAGTAACTGAACCTGAAGCAGTAGCTGAACCTGAAGCAGTAGCTGAACCTGAAATACCAGTAGCAACTGAAGAAGAAGATTTACCAGCAGCAGTGGAATAAATTAGCGGACGTACAGACGTGCCTATGGGTGTCTGTACAATTTTTGTAAAAGAGGGTTAACCCTCTTTTTTTATGGCTGTAGAGACGTTGCAATGCAACTCTAAAATCTAAAATCCTAAGAGTGGGGTGATTCTTTGGTAACAATTCAATGTAAAGGCGTTAAATTTGCCAATATCCAAGCAATTGTATTTGACAAAGACGGTACTCTGGAAGATTCAGAAGCATATTTACGGAATTTGGGACAAAAGCGATCGCGCCTAATTGATGCTCAAATTCCCGGCATTGGCGAACCGCTATTAATGGCATTTGGCATCAATGACGATAGTCTCGATCCTACAGGTTTGTTAGCCGTAGGCAGTCGGCGGGAAACAGAAATTGCTGCTGCTGCATATATTGCTGAGACTGGTAGGGGGTGGTTGGAGTCATTAGCTCTAGCCCGTCGTGCTTTTGAGGAAGCAGATAAATATATTGGCACAGCCCCTTCACCTCTGTTTGTTGGTAGCTTGGAGGTGCTAAAGTACCTATCCGAAGCCGGATTGAAACTAGGAATTCTTTCAGCTGCTTCAACAGAAAGGGTACGTGCCTTTGCCCTGCGCCATCAACTGCAAGATTACGTTCAACTGCAAATGGGAGTAGATTCTGCTGAACTAAGTAAACCCAATCCAGCTTTATTTTTACAAGCTTGCCAAACTCTAGATGTTGAACCCGGCGCTACGTTGATGGTAGGAGATTCTGCTGGTGACATAGAAATGGCGCGTAATGCTGGCGCTGCTGGTTGTATTGGCATCTGTTGGGGTAAACTAGTTGCAGCCCATTTACAGACAGCAGATGTGGCGATCGCTCAGCTCGATCAAATCCAAATCAGCGAGTAAGGTAATGGAAACGATCAATTATGAATGATGAACACTGAAAAATTCATCATTTATCATTGCCGCATTCATCATTTTTTCGCCACTCACCCGTCTTCTTTCAAACTTCATACACAATTCACACTTACATTGCACTCATCTTATCGATCTAAGATTAAAATTTTTACAAACAATTTGCTTAAAATAAGCTAATATACTCAGCCTATTCAGCTATGTTGCAGTAGCTGAGGGCATGGCAACTACCCAATAGTGGCAATGCTGTTACGATCGCTGATTAAAGTAGCTAAACTCAGGGCAAAAACTTAGTTACACTAGCAACATCCCAGGAGGATCTGCCTTTGTCTCGTCGCTATTTATTTACGTCAGAATCAGTTACTGAAGGTCATCCAGATAAAATCTGCGATCAGATTTCCGACACTATTTTAGATGCGCTACTGACACAAGACCCCAGTAGCCGAGTGGCAGCAGAAGTAGTTGTCAATACAGGATTAGTATTAGTTACAGGTGAAATTACTAGTAAGGCTCAGGTAAATTACGTTAATCTAGTCCGGCAGAAAATTGCCGAAATTGGTTACACCGATGCTGTCAATGGCTTTTGTTCCAACAGCTGCTCCGTTTTAGTAGCTCTAGATGAACAATCTCCTGATATTGCTCAAGGCGTTAACACCGCCCAAGAAAGCCGAGAACAGGATAGCGACGAAAAATTTGATTCCATTGGTGCTGGCGACCAGGGAATCATGTTTGGTTTTGCTTGTAACGAAACTCCCGAACTGATGCCACTGCCCATCAGTCTTGCCCACAGAGTTGCTCGCCGTCTAGCAGCAGTCCGCAAAACTGGTCAACTGGCCTACTTGCGCCCAGATGGGAAAACTCAAGTGACCATTGCCTATGAAGGTGGTCGTCCAGTGGGAATTGATACAATTTTGATTTCCACTCAACACGCACCTACCATCGGCGACATCACTGATGAAGCAGCAGTGCAAGCCAAGATTAAAGAAGACCTCTGGTCAGCAGTAGTAGAACCAGTTTTTGCAGATATTGACATTCAGCCCGATAGCGAAACCAGGTTTTTGGTTAATCCTACCGGAAAGTTTGTTATCGGTGGTCCCCAAGGCGATTCCGGCCTGACAGGACGCAAAATTATTGTTGATACCTATGGTGGCTACTCCAGGCACGGAGGCGGGGCATTTTCTGGTAAAGATCCAACTAAAGTAGATCGTAGTGCTGCCTATGCTTGCCGCTATGTCGCTAAGAATATTGTTGCCGCCGGACTAGCAGAAAAGTGCGAAGTTCAGTTGAGTTATGCAATTGGTGTAGCCCGACCAGTCAGCATTTTAGTGGAAACTTTCGGCACTGGCAAAATTGACGACGATCGCTTGCTAGAGTTGGTGAAAGAGCATTTTGAACTGCGTCCTGCTGGAATTATTCATGCATTTAAATTGCGTCACCTACCAGCAGAAAAGAATGGGCGCTTCTATCAAGATGTCGCCGCTTACGGTCACTTTGGTCGCAGCGATCTAGAGTTGCCTTGGGAAAAGACAGATAAGGCTGAGGTGTTGAAAGCAGCACTGAATCAGCCAGTATCAGCTGTTGTGGGATAATCGATTTTAGATTTTGGATTTTGGATTTTGGATTGGGGGCTACTAGTTAGAACTAAGACATTTATGAGACTGACAAGCAGCCTAATAATCCAAAATCTAAAATCTAAAATTCCTCACTTCTCGCCCCTCATATGCAAGACTGGAAACAACAGGCCAGGAAGCTAAAAAAAGAAACTTATGTCATCTACCTTGCCTGTAAAGATTCCAGAGTTCCTTGGTATGCTAGGACATTGGCAGCGATCGTTGTAGCTTATGCCCTCAGTCCAATTGACTTAATTCCAGACATAATTCCTGTAATTGGATATCTGGACGATCTGATATTAGTGCCATTGGGGATAATTCTAGTTATACGAATGATTCCCCCAACGGTTTTAGAAGAATGCCGCCAACAGGCTGAAGTAGCAATGGATCGATCTACCCCTAAAAGTTGGATAGCCGCTGTTGTAGTCGTTGCTATCTGGTTGCTTTTGGGGGTTTTTGCGGTTATTTGGCTAGGAAATCTTTTAAGACATTGATGGGAAGTAGCATTAATTTAATAGTAGGGTGGGCATTGCCCACCCTACTAACCAGTAGGAACTAATACCTTCAGACACCATCAACCACAGGCGATCGCGTAACTCTTGCGTTCACTCCTGTTGTAAATGCTTGCTCTTGGCTTATTAGTAGCTGATAAAAGGCTTAGTCATTCTGCCATTCTTCCCGACTTAATAGATCGCCAATGCGATCGCGCAGTAACAATTCGTGTGCTTCCAATTCCCTTTCAAAACAAATCCACTCTCGCACTGGAATGTATTCACACAGGGCATATATCTGTTGGCTGCGGCTGACAACTCCTTTTTCCACCAGTTGACGCGCTTCCTCTTCGATCGCTTCAAACGAGTACTGGACACACAGTATCGGATTTACAGATACAGGCATAGTTTTGGCTCACACTAAAGAGCGAATTTAGGCATCATTACACTGCTCGGACTGGCAAACCCTACACCCCAGACTGTTGCTGGATGACCCACGCAGAGTTGACTTATAGCCCACAAATAAGCATTAGGGTGATTTTGTTGTAGCCACTGAACTACAATCTTGCTCTGCTTTTCATTCAAATATTCTGGTACGTTTGAGATGCAACCACTGATGATGGCAATTTTACGGAGTGCTTCACTTGCTCTATGCGAGTTGTAGGCAAAACACCATTGTCTCACCAGCGGATAAATTTGTTCAGTAGTATCCACAATTACTTTCCGAAAAATACTGGTTTCGTTATTGATGTGTTAACACAGTATTCTTATATACATAATTTGCAGAACTACCAGTCGGACAGTTTTGGATATCATCCTTTAGATGGAAAAAACTATCCACTTGGATATCCAACTAACTGTTGCACTCGAAATAAAGTAAAAATTTATACTAACAAAGTTCACATAACAGCTTAAATACTTCACTATTGCGTGACAAACCTTTTCAATCAACCTGTAGATAGTATGCCTTGCCATCGAATTCCGATCTTTGGTAGGACTGTCACTACTGTGCAACGAGTCAGTCGCTACTGTCTAAATCAGGGTATAGAAATACTACCTTACTACGGTATTCCTACGGTAGAGGAAGTCAACTTGTTTGCTCCAAACCTTCTAATCTTATGTCTGCCCGCACCAGAAAACTTCTTTCTTCAGATAGATCGACCGTGCATTTTGTGGTCTGAACGATTTGTAAATGTAAAATTACCAGTTGCTTCGAGTTGTATAGAGTTAAAAAACTTGTTGCAGCAAATCCTGCAAGTTTAAATTAAACCTTGACGCACAGCGATCGCAGCTGCCTGGACGCGATCGTCAACGCTGAGTTTGTTCAGGATCATCCGTACGTAAGACTTAACAGTTCCAAGAGAAAGATAAAGCTGGTGAGCAATTTCCTGGTTGGAACATCCTTCAGCAATGAGCTTGAGAATTTCGCGTTCCCGACCGCTGAGAATGGGAAATGGCATTTGAGGCTGAGAAATTTTGGCAGAAATAGTAGGCTTGAGCATTCGCGCTACCGCTCTTGCTACTTGAGGGTCTAGATAAGCACCACCACCCTGAATTAATTGAATCACAGCGATTAGTTGTTCCCATTCAATGGTTTTGAGGCAATAACCGTCAGCACCAGCAGCCAACATTCCCATCACATGAGTATCGTTATCAAACGCGCTCAAAGCAAGTATTCTAGTGGCATTGCGATCGCTCTTAATTTGCTGCGTGGCTGTGATGCCATCCATCACAGGCAAATCAATATCCATTAAAACTAGATCTGGCTCTAGTTCAGCAGCTAATTTAATTGCTTTTACACCATCCTCCGCTTCCCCCACCACAATAAAACTTCTTTCAAGCGCGAACTGACCTTTCATCCCGCGACGCATCAAAGCATGATCTTCAACTAATAAAATTCTTATAGGACTTTGTTCGCTACTCTCAGACATAGCACTTCTATTATTTATTATTTATTTTTTTCTAACTCAGTTCCACTTGGGACAATAGGGAGAGTAAACCAAAAAGTGCTGCCCTCACCGAGTTTACTTTCAACGTCGATCGTGCCACCGTGAGCTGCGACAATCTGGCGACACAAGTAGAGTCCTAGTCCCACTCTGCCACGTCTATTTCGTCCTTGAATAAAGCGATGGAATAGCTTTTCCTTTTCTTGTGGGGCGATCCCAGGCCCCTTGTCGCTGACTGAAACTTTAATGTATGCCTCTTTTAGTCGAGCGACTTCAATTGTAATTGGCGACTCTGGAGCGCTCACCCTGACGGCGTTGTCAAGTAGGTTTTGCAAAACTCTTTGAATCTCGATCGCGTCGCCATATGTTGGAGAAAGTGAGGACGCAATTTTTAAATTTAAATTAGGGGGGGGATCTTGACGCTGTTGAATCGCACCGAAGGAATTAATCGCTTGAAAACAAATCTTCTCCCAATCAAGCAGTTCTAAGTTGAGATTATGTCCACCCCCCGCTTCATAACGGGAAATATCCAACAGGGCATCAACCAGCTTCAGCAAATCATCATTTGCCTGACGGTACTCTTCCAGTACCTCCCTCCAAGTATCGCTGACAGAACCAAAAGCCCCACCCAGCATTGGGCGCAAGGTGTTGCGAGTGGCAAGCAAAGGAGTGCGTAAATCGTGGGAAAGGGCAGAAATCAGATCCTCTAGTTGCTGGTTGCGCATTTGAGTTGATTCCTGACGCTGGCGAATTTCAGTTGCCATTGCATCCAGCACAACTACCAGCCGTCCAAGTTCATCGGCTGCTGAATAGTCAAGCCGCACATCCATTTGGCCAGCCCGCCAAGCAAGACCTACTTCAGTCAATTGCCGCAGGGGAATTTCCACTCGTCGCCGCAACAGCCACAGGTTCCAACCCACTCCTACCAAGATCGCTACTATGTTGAAGATGTCCATAGCAGCCTGAATTTGATAAATTTGCTGCAAATACTGCTTGCGATCGCTTAAAACCCTGTCTTCTTCCTGTAGTAAGATATTGAGTAGATCCCGCATCGGATCGAATAAGATTTTTCCAGGCAGGTTAGTTTTACTGGCATTACCTGCTAGCACTCTTTGAATAAACTCCCTACGCCAATGATTGTGAAGCGCTTCGATGCGATTGAGTCGCTGGAGTTGACTGGGATTGTCCTTTAACATTTCGTATAAGCGGTTTAAGCTACTTTTGAAGGCAATCTGCGCCCTCCCATAAGGCTCTAGAAATTCGTTGTCTCCATTAATTAAGTAGCCGCGTATAGTTGTTTGCTCATCTAGTGCCGAACTCAGCAGCCGTTCTGTTTCGCGTTCTACTAATAAGGAATGAGCCACCCAGCCAAATGCTTGCTGATGCAGGGCTTGTATAAACAGATTGAGGACTCCTTGCACCACTAGCAACAGCACCAGTAGTAAAAAGCTAGCGTACAAAGGAGCAAACAAACGAGTTTTGAAGGAAAATCGCTTCAGGAAATGCAGCAAACCGATCGCACCAGGCACTAGTGATAAGAAAATATTATCATCAGATCTTCGCAAGTTTTGCTAATACTTATTTTTAATACTTTTATTTCTAAAAATGACAATAACAGTGTATAAAACGCCAGAATATGCATTCGTACATCAGTGAACTTTGTTATCAAAAGCTGGGATAGATTTATGAACTTTTTTGATAAATTGAATGCTGCGATCGCCGAAAATAACAGCTTATTGTTTCTGGGACTCGATCCGAATCCAGAAATGATGCCCCATACCAGGATTGAAGCGGACATCTTGAGTGAGTTGAGGGACTGGCTACAATTCCTGATCGCTCAAACATCCCATCTAGTCTGTGCCTATAAACCCACGTTAGGCTTTTATCAAGCCTTGGGTGTCCAAGGAATGGAATTATTACAACAAACGCTGCAAGCTATCCCTGCCCATATTCCAATTATTCTAGATGCCAAACATAGCGATCTCAATACCAGTACGATTTTTGCCCGAACTGTGTTTGCTGATTGGCAAGTAGATGCAATTACTGTCAGTCCCTATTCTGGACAAGATCAGGTCGCGCCTTTTTTGGTTTACCCAGGTAAGGGGGTGTTTGTCTTGTGCTGTACTTCTAATCCTGGGGCGATTGCTGTGCAACAATATCCCTCAGCCGAATCTCCGCTTTATTTACAAATAGTCAAAGAAGCCAAAAATTGGGGAACTCCAGAACAACTAGGGCTGGAAGTAGGCACTATATCAACTGATGTCTTATCCCAAATTCGGGCAATAGCGCCAGAAAGAATACTACTAGCTCGTAGCATCTGGGCAGAGGGTGGTAACTTGAATCAATTACTAGCAGCAGGGCTAAATGCTGACGGTAATGGGCTGCTTATCCCCGTTCCCCAAGATATTTTGAGTAGTGACAATTTATCTACACAAATCCAGTCTTTGCGTCAGGAAATTAATCAAACCAGAGAGCGAGTTACCTCTGAGGGTTCTAGATGTTCTGTGTGGTTGCCTGATGTCTGTTTATTAAATCAGCATCCTTATCTGGATTTGATTTTACAACTTTTTGACATTGAATGCATCACATTTGGTAATTTTGTGCAAGCATCAGGAGCAATATTTCCATACTATATTGACTTGCGCAAAATCATTTCTAATCCCCAAGTTTTTGAGCAAATTTTGAGTGCCTATGCAAATGTTTTGCAACACCTGAGTTTTGACCGCATCGCCGGAATTCCTTATGGTTCTTTACCAACAGCCACTGGGTTAGCTTTGCGTCTCAATTATCCGATGATTTACCCCAGAAAAGAAGTCAAAGCTCACGGTTCTCGCAGGTTAATTGAGGGAAATTTCTCTGCTGGGGAAACTGTTGTGGTAGTTGATGATATTCTGATCAGCGGTAAAAGTGCAATGGAAGGAGCAGAAAAGCTGAAGTCAGCCGGGTTGAATGTGAATGATATTGTGGTGTTTATCGATCACGAACAAGGCGTGAAAGATCGGCTAAAAGCAAATGGTTATCAGGCTCATGCAGTATTGACTATCTCTGATATTACAGAAACGCTCTATGAAGCAGGAAGAATTAACCAAGAGCAATATCAGGCTTTGGCGGAAGGGTAGGGAGCGTTAGCGATGATTGAATTTGTAGTTAAGTTGGGTGAGAATGCGAAGGAATTACCCAAAGAAAATTTATCTCTGTGTATATCTTTATTAGCTGTTGTTGCTACTTGGGGTAATTTTTGGAACTCAAGAAGGACATTTGCATCGGCAAACTATCCTAAGTTAAGGGCTGAATTAAAGTTACCCGACAAGCAAGCCTTTCCTATTTATAGCCTGTTCAATGAAAGTGACAAGATTTCTGCTAATGATATTTGCATAACTATCAGTATTGCTCGTCCAGATAAGTGGTATTTCGAGCGCGATCGCTGGTTAACATATGAATACGTGGAACTAGAAAGGCTTAAACCTCAAGAGAGTTTTCCACCTTTCAATGTAGATATACCACAGTGGTGCCAAGCAAGAGGTTACAAAAGAAATTTATGCGAACCATCTGAAGCTTGGAATTTGCACGAAATTATTTCAGGACTTTCACCAGCAAATTCTTATGATGTCCGCCTGATTGTGAAATATACATCTAATGTATTTGGCGCAAATAAAGTATGTACAATTGCTAAAAAATATCGGCTTGTTTCTTGCCATAACTCAGAAGCAGCAGAGCAAAAATCTGAATTGTTTTGGCAACTGCAACGAAAAAGACGAATTATTTATCAATAATAATCTAAGCAAGTCTTTGAGATGACAAAATGAATAGAGACTAGTGGTTAGAGAGAAGCTGATAATACACCAAACAATCCGAATTTGTGCATCAGTAAGCAGGCGATCGCCTCAATTGCTATAACGCGATCGCAGTTTCTGAAAAAGTCAAGTTATAATGTGCAGCTATAAAAAGTGGCATAAGTGTATATTGGAATTTTAACTAAATATTGAATTAAGTTAAGATTGGTTTGGCTCAAAATAATGCTACTCTGACTAAAATTAAATCTGTTATTTTCTGTATCTATAGCATTTGGCATTGAGGGCAGCTACTAAAATTGTTTGTACTTATTTGTACGACGCTGCAATTCCAAATCGGGTGTGACTGGAGGAAAATTACTTTGAGCTACTTTCGTGACGCTAAAGCCCACTTTGAGGCTAGCCATCAGCATCCTGTAAACATAGCTTTGCATCACTTTGCTAATGTCCTAGCGATCGCAGCTATTATTTTGCTGTTCTACGACTGGCGCTGGACTGTTTTTTGCTTGATACTAACCCAAGTTTTCGCCCTTGGTGGTCATGCATTTATTGAGAAAAATCAGCCTGCTGCTGTCAGATACCCAGGAGTCACTATCTTGGCTTCGCTAACCTGGTCTTTTGAGAACTTGTTTGGTTTCCGTCAAGTCTGGCAATATTTCCAAACCAAAAAGACTGCCTAAAATCTTAGTAAGAGAAGCTTATTATACCATTAAAGTTAGCCTTGTGCAAATTTTAGTGGAATAGCTTTACAATTCAAGTCTTCTCAGGCATTAGTAATTATTCACTTCCACGTCAAGGAGAATTAATGTATCAAGGTTTACCAGTCATTGATGCAGATGCCCATAAGCTAGAAAATCCCTTGGTGCTGCGGGATTATATCGAGCCAGAGTATCGCGATCGCATCGGTTTAGTGATAGATAGTCTGGGCGATCAACGTGCGCGCATCATTGACTTTAATCCGGCTACGGGTAAAAACGACTTTACGCGGATGTTCCCGCAACCCCAAGGAATGGGTAAAGGCGGCTTTCGGAATTTGCATCCTGATACAACTTTGGGTGCAACTTTCAATCGAGTGCGGATCGAACACATGGATCAAGAAGGCGTTGATGTTCATGTGATTTTCGGGACTTTGAACCTGGTTTTCTCCAGCATTCTCGATAAAGACATGGCGATCGCCCTCTGTCGTGCCTACAACAACTACATTGCTGACGATTGTCGGGGATACAATAACCGTCTCAAACCAATCGGCGTGTTACCGCTGCAAGACGTAGATGCAGCTGTTGCTGAAATGCACCGTTGCGTCAACGAACTGGGCATGATTAGCGTTGCCGTCGCCCCCAATATGCCAATTCCTCATCCGAAAGCACCGCAAGCTTTCCCAGAGATTCGCAGTTGTAAGACAATCAGTCATCCAGACTTCAGACCAATTTTGCAAGCTGCCGTAGATTTAAATATTGGACTGGGAATTCACGGCGGCCCTGGTTCTTATATGGTGGGCGGGATTTCAGATTACACTGAAACATTTGTCCTAACTCACATCTTCGTGCAGCGAAACCAGCAACAGCTTGCACTTGCGCGAATGATCTTTGATGGCGCATTCGAGCAATTCCCCACCCTGAGAGTTGGCTTTTTAGAAGGCGGTTGTGGTTGGTTGCCAGATCTCGCTCATGCTTGTCACGAACATTGGGAAAAACGTATTCGTGACTTCGATCCCAAACATCCTTATCGCCCTTCCTTGATGGAAGTGACGAAACTGATGATTCAGGAGCGAGGCGGCAGCAACAATGTCAATATTATCAGCAAGGCTAAAAACTTGTTCGATCTGTTGTGGAATGCCCAACACGATCCTGAGAAAATTGACGATGCTAGCCTGTACGAGCATTACGATTTGCGCCACCGCGATCCGATGGAATATTTCGAGCGCGGTCAAATATTTACCTCGTTTGAATCAGACGATCCAGGCCCTGCTTATCTCCCCGTAGCTATGGGCGAGATCGGGAAGCGATTAACTTGTTTTTCTGGGGATTATGGACATTGGGATGGCGTACTGCATAACTGTGTCAAAGATGCAGCTGAAGTTGCCGATTATGACCGAGAGCATTTAGGGCTGCTGCTAGCTGGGAATGCCTTAGAGCTATATGGCGATCGCTTGCGTCAATCCTTACCCGATAACCTTCAGGAACAAAAATCAAACCTAACAAGGTTGACTCAGTAGATTTTTCTCTTCCACCCGTCCTGATACTGTTTTTGCGTAGGGGCGGGTGATTCTAGTTCCCAGGCTCAGCTTGGGGCTTAGGTTTGGGAGGTTCTACCTCCAAATGCCAGATGTAAAGTTTAATAAAATTACTGTATCACTTTCAGTAATTTCTATTATTTTTCAGCTTTACAAACAAAAATAGATAAGGCACGATACCTGTTGTAAAGTTTTGAGTTTTAAGTTAGAAAAATTTAGAAATAAGTTCAAATCTTAAGTCTTAATAATTCGTAATTTAAAACTCAAACATTAAAACAATTCATTTATTAAGGAGTGGCGTTGAATGCGAGTTTTACTCCTGAATCCGATTTTTCCTAAATCGTTCTGGTCTTTTGACAAAACCCTAGAACTAATTGGACGCAAAGTAACGATTCCTCCTCTGGGAATAATCACAGTTGCGGCAATCTTACCCCAAACATGGGAATTCCGGTTAGTAGATCGCAACATCCGTTCTGAAACCGAAGCAGACTGGAACTGGGCAGATTTGGTGATTGTTTCTGGCATGATCGTCCAGAAAACAGATATGCAGCACCTGTTTAGCGAGGCGAAGCGGCGCGGCAAACTAGTAGCGGCTGGTGGCCCCTACGTCACCTCCGTTCCCGAAGCAGCCCAAGAAGCAGGCGTAAACTTTCTGGTATTGGATGAGGGCGAGATTACCTTACCCATGCTGGTAGAGGCGCTAGAACGAGGTGAAACATCGGGAACATTCACTGCTAATGGTGCAAAACCTGACGTTTCTCAAACACCTATTCCTCGATTCGATCTGCTGGATCTCAACGCTTATAGCGACATGGCCGTGCAGTTTTCGCGTGGCTGTCCGTTCCAGTGCGAATTCTGCGACATTATTGTGCTATATGGGCGCAAGCCACGCACCAAAACCCCCGCGCAGATGTTGGCTGAGTTGCAGGTTCTCTACGATCTCGGTTGGCGGCGGGCGATTTTTATGGTCGATGATAACTTCATCGGCAATAAGCGCAACGTTAAGTTATTGCTACGCGAACTCGGCCCTTGGATGGCAGAGCATGGCTACCCCTTCCGCTTCTCTACAGAAGCCTCGGTTGATTTGGGACAAGATCAAGAGCTGCTAGATCTGATGATGGCTGCCAATTTTAACGCGGTATTCTTGGGGATTGAAACACCTGACACAGATAGCTTAGCCCTGACACAAAAATTCCAAAATACCCGCAACTCTTTAATCGAAGCAGTGCAGACAATCAATCGATCGGGGCTGCGAGTGATGGCTGGTTTCATTATTGGCTTTGATGGTGAAAAGCCAGGAGCGGGACAGCGGATCATTGATTTTGTCGAAGCAACTGCTATTCCCCACGCTATGTTCAGTATGCTTCAAGTTTTGCCAAACACAGCCCTGTGGCATCGACTCCACAAGGAAGGACGTTTGCTGGAGGGTAGGGGAGTAGCTAACATCAATCAAACAACACTGATCAACTTTATTCCCACTCGTTCTGTGGAGGAAATAGCCCAGGAGTACATGAAATGCTTCTGGGAACTGTATGAGCCGAAGCGCTATTTAGCACGAGTCTATCGGCACTTCTTAACGATGAAAGCGTCGCCGCATAAGTCCAAGTTTCGTCTACCAGCATTAACTGATATTCAGGCAATGCTAACTATTTGTTGGCGACAGGGAATTAAGCGCGATACACGCTTCCAATTCTGGCAGCAGTTGTTGGGAATCATGCGGCAAAATCCAGGCGTGTTTGAACACTATCTGGTCGCCTGCGCCCACTTGGAACACTTTATCGACTACCGCCAAATAGTGCGCGATGAAATCGAAACACAACTGACTGAACTTGTCCCCGGAGGAGTAAACTGGCAAATTCAACCAGCAAAAGAGCCTGCTGTTTTATGAAGGATGAAGGATGAAGGATGAAGTATGTACAGACGCGATAGATATATCGCGTCTGTACAAATGCGATATATCGCGTCTGTACAAATGCGCGTCTCAAGTATGAAATATAAAACTTCATCCTTGATCCTCGATCGTTGTTTAAGCCAAATCTATCCGTAGGCTAGAAGCGATCGCGTGTGAATTTAGATACTGTGTTGCCAGTTACACAAGTATGAGTAAAAAGCTGCATGGTTCCGATTAGAGATAGCATTCCCACAAAAACCGAGCCTATTGTCACCTATGGGTTGATTGCTGCCAATGTTCTCGCTTTTCTTTATGAGGCAAATCTGCCACCGCAACAACTAGATGCTTTCTTCCACTTAGCTGCGATCGTACCGCGAGAATTAACAGCTAGCTTTGCTGGTATGCCAGTAAATCAGCCAGTGCCAGAGTGGACAACTTTAATTACCTCCCAATTCCTGCACGGTGGTTTCTTGCATCTTGGCGGAAATATGTTATTTTTGTGGATTTTTGGCAATAACGTTGAAGATCGCCTAGGACGCATCAAATTTCTCTTCTTTTATCTTACCTGCGGAGTTTTGGCAGGATTAGCGCAGTGGTACTTTTCCCAAGGTTCTGGCGTTCCTTCCTTGGGCGCAAGTGGGGCGATCGCTGGCGTTATGGGTGCTTACATTCTCCGCTACCCTACAGCTGAGGTGTTGACTTTAATTCCTTTGGGATTTTTCTTTCCCGCTGTGCGTGTTCCCGCTTTCTACTTTCTTGGTTTTTGGTTTCTCCAGCAAGCTGCCTATGGTGTTGCTAGTCTGGGCCCCCGCACCAATATCGGGATGGAGAACGGTGGTATTGCTTATTGGGCGCACGCAGGCGGTTTTGTCTTCGGTGCAATTCTTGGCCCCCTGCTAGGGTTGCTCAAATCAGATCCCGATGAAAGCTATTCTCAATAAAGGTTTTGACACTCCAGCCTCGATCCCATATTGGATCTGTAGGGTGGGCAATGCCCACCCTTTAGTTTGGCTTTGTGAAGTAGAACCACAAACTAATCAGCTAATAGTCATTTAATTTTCGCGCGTGAAGATACGAAGGAAGGAATACTTATGTATTATTCATTCTGACTTCTGTACGGGCAGGTTTTGCTATGATGCCATAGCCACAGATATGCGCTCTTAACCCGCCCCTACTAACTTCTAAAACCACTATTTTTTCTGCAAAAGAAGCACGTATTAGCTTAAGATAATTTTTGTTTTAACAGCAGAATAGACTCAAATGTAGAATATGAGCAAAAAAGTAGCGATCGTTCAATCTAATTATATTCCCTGGAAAGGCTACTTTGACTTAATAAATTCTGTAGATGAATTTATTTTATATGATGATATGCAATATACGAGGAGGGATTGGAGAAACCGAAATAAAATTAAGACAAAAGATGGTTCAACGTGGATAACTATACCAGTACAAGTCAAAGGTAAATACTATCAAAAAATTATAGAAACTGAAATCGACGTTCCTGATTGGAATCATAACCACTGGCAGTTTATTAGACAGAACTATTTAAAAGCAAAATATTTCGACGAATATCAAGAAATATTTGAAGAATTGTACATGAGTTGTCAATATAGTTGGCTGAGTAAGATAAACTATCACTTCATTATCGGCATTTGCCAAATCCTGGGAATAACTACTCAGATTACTTGGTCAATGAATTATAAACTGACAGAAGGCAAAACAGAAAGGCTTGTTAACTTATGCAAACAAGCTGGAGCAATCGAATATATATCAGGAGGAACAGCGAAAAATTATCTGGATGAAGATTTATTCGTTCGAGAAGGTATAAAACTAACATACATAGACTATTCCAATTATCCAGAATATAATCAACTATTTCCTCCTTTCGATCATGCAGTCAGCATTATAGATTTGATTTTTAATCAGGGTAGAAACGCTACCAAGTTTATGAAAAGCTTTTGATCTGGTAATTTAAATCTTTATAATTATATAGAGCCAGCCAAGCCACCGATAGTTTGGCATCCAAATGAAATTATCAATTGTCACCACGCTTTACTATTCAGCTCCTTATATAAAGGAATTTTATCAGCGGGTTTGCAATGTTGCAGATGCGATCGCACGGGATTACGAAATCGTATTTGTGAACGATGGTTCACCAGATGAGGCGGTGGAGATTGCGATCGCTCTTTACAAAGAAGACGAAAGAGTGCGCGTAGTCGATTTATCTCGTAACTTCGGTCATCATAAAGCTATGATGACTGGGTTGATGTATGCTCAAGGCGATCTAGTCTTTCTCATCGACGTAGATTTAGAGGAACCGCCTGAGCTACTGATGACGTTCTATAAAGAATTTCGCCATAACGATGTCGATGTGGTATATGGCGTTCAATCTGCACGACATGGTTCGTGGTTTAACCGTATATCTGGAAGTCTTTTTTATCATCTGTTTAATTGGCTGTCAGATCATCCTGTTTCGCCCAGTTTGCTCACAGCCCGCTTGATGAGTCAACGCTATGTTAAACAGTTGATTAAACACAAAGAACACCTTTTTAACATTGAAGGACTTTGGGAAATTACTGGTTTCAAACAAATTCCTGTTGCTGTAAACAAAGAACCTTATAAGGGAACCACGACTTATAATTTTTCCCGTAAATTAACTTATGCCATCAATGCTATTACTGCTTTTAGTAATAAGCCCTTAAGAGGCATTGCCTATCTTGGTTTATTCATAATAATTCCTTCTAGTATTTATATTATTTATCTTTTAATCGGTCATTTTTTATTCAATCTAAATGTATATGGATGGACAGCGCTGCTCGTTTCTCTTTGGTTTATAGCAGGGCTAATTATTTTTATTTTGGGAATTATTGCAACTTACATTTCAGTAATTTTAACTGAAATAAAAAATCGTCCCTATACAATTGTGCGTCAATTTTACCATCACGATAATTATCCCTTGTATTCCCAGGCGGAGCTTGATAAAAAGAGTTATGACTAGTTACTAGAATGTGTGGGCTGCTGCCTCAATTAAACATTATTACAAAAAAGGATTTAATATGACTCCTCAAGAAAATATCTTACATGGTTTGCAAAATTACTTTAATGATAAAATTACAACATATGGTGCAAACTTTCGTGGTGTTGATTGGAATTCTGCTGTTAGGCAAGAACTGTGCTTTAGACAAATGATGAGAATATGTGAAAATCCCACCGACGGAACTGTGGCACAGAACTTTTCTATCAATGACTACGGCTGTGGCTATGGTGCTTTGGTGCAATATTTAGTCGATCGCAATTACAAATTTGCTTCTTATACAGGATTTGATATTACCCCGGCAATGTGCGATCGCGCACGAGAATTATTTGAAAACCTGCCTAATTGTAACTTTACCACAGATGAGAATATTCTCACTGTTGCCGACTATACAATTGCTTGTGGTTTGCTGAGCTTGAAGCTGGATAATAGCGTTGAACAGTGGGAGAAATATGTGCTTCAATTACTAGACAAGCTTTGGTCGCTGAGTAAAAATGGTCTAGCCTTCAATTCTCTGACAAAATACTCAGACTCCCACCTTATGCGTTCAGATCTTTATTATCCAGATCCCTGTTTTCTATTTGACTACTGTAAAAATCGATTTTCCAGAAATGTAGCCCTACTTCATGATTATGGACTATATGAATTCACTATTCTCGTCAGAAAAGATTGAATAGCAATTTTCCGTTCAAATGTAGAGACGTTTCATGAAACGTCTCTACAGATAACCGATTTTATCTAATCATTTAGATTTTTTATTGCAAAAAATTATGGAACAAATATTTGGTAAAAATTTTGTAAGTTTCATTTATATTATTTTAACAATTTTACTGACAGTATACGGGCAAATAGTTATTAAATGGCAAGTTGATAATGCTGGAGAATTTCCAGCAGCAACAACTGATAAACTTTTATTTATCCTACGCCTATTACTCAATCCTTGGGTTATTAGTAGCTTTGCTGCTGCTTTTTTAGCCTCGCTTACTTGGATGGCTGCTTTAACTAAATTTTCCCTCTCCTTTGCTTACCCCTTCATGAGTCTTGCGTTTGTTTTAGTCATGATTCTTAGCGCTATCTTCTTCTATGAACCAATTACAATCGCCAAAGCTGTGGGGATGGGATTAATCGTAGCTGGCATAATTATTGGCAGCCAAACATGAAAGTGTGTGCTGCGTGTGGGGCAAGATTTAATAGCGTAGAGTGGACTTGTCCCATTTGCTATTATCAACCAAAATTAATTGAGGGACATCTAGCTTTTGCGCCCCAACTTGCAGAAGAAAATGATGGTTTTGAGGCAATATTTTTTTCTCAACTTGCTAGGTTGGAAGCCAGTAATTTTTGGTTTCGTTCCCGCAACCGCCTGATAGTTTGGGCATTGCAGCGCTATTTCCCACAAGCCCAAAATTTTTTTGAACTTGGCTGTGGAACTGGATTTGTTCTTGCCGCAGTTGAGCAAGAATTTCCCAAATTTAGTTTATATGGTAGCGAAATATTTAGTCAAGGTTTAAATTTTGCTCAAGAGCGTTTATCTAGAACTCAGTTATTCCAAATGGATGCGCGTCAGATTCCATTTGAAAACGAATTTGATGCGATCGCTGCTTTTGATGTCTTAGAGCATATCAAAGAAGATGATATTGTTCTAGCGCAAATGCATCAAGCATTACATAGGAATGGTGGTATCATTTTAACCGTTCCGCAGCATCCCTTTTTGTGGAGTTATGCAGATGACTATGCCCGTCACGTTCGCAGGTATAGCGGCTGGGAGTTAAAACATAAAGTGGAATGCGCCGGATTCAAAGTAATTAAAATGACATCTTTTGTGTCATTATTATTACCACTTATGTTAATCTCTCGTTGGCAACAACGAGCCGATGCAGAATATGACGGTATGTCTGAACTAAAAATTAGTGGCTGGAAAAATACTGTTTTAGAAAACATTCTCAACTTAGAACGCACAATTATCCGTCTTGGCTACTCATTCCCAGCGGGCGGATCAATACTTTGCGTTGCACGTCGCAGTTGAGGTGAGGAGTGAACATCTACTTTAACAAGCCCTTCGCTACAGGGAAAGAACTAGCGTATATTCAGCAAGCTATTTCTAACGCCCACCTTTCTGGCAATGGTGAATTTACACAAAAATGCCATGCTTGGTTAGAATCTGAGATTGGTTGTTTGAAGGCATTTTTAACTCATTCTTGTACTGGGGCGTTGGAAATGGCAGCTATCCTTGCCGATATTCAGCCAGGGGATGAGGTGATTATGCCATCATACACCTTTGTTTCAACTGCTAATGCCTTTATCCTGCGGGGAGGAGTGCCAGTATTTGTTGATATTCGCCGAGATACGCTGAATATTGACGAGACTCTAATTGAAGCAGCAATTACGAGCAAAACTAAAGCGATCGTACCAGTGCATTATGCTGGAGTTGGCTGCGAACTAGATATGATTATGAAAATTGCCCAGCGTCATCAGTTGCTGGTAATTGAAGATGCAGCACAAGGTATAGCTTCAACTTATAAAGGGAAACCCCTGGGTAGTATTGGACATTTAGCAACCCTCAGCTTTCATGAAACTAAAAATGTGAATTGCGGACAAGGGGGTGCGTTACTAGTTAATTATCGGCAATTGTGCGATCGCGCTGATATAGTATGGCAAAAGGGAACTAACCGCACTCAGTTCTTTCACGGGTTTGCAGATAAATATACCTGGGTAGATATGGGTTCATCCTACTTGCATAGCGAACTGAATGCTGCTTATCTTTGGGCGCAACTAGAATCAGCCACCGCTATCACCCAGAATAGACTAAATATCTGGCAGCGATACCACCAGGGATTTGCAGATTTAGAAGCAGAAGGTAAGGTGCGTCGCCCGATTATTCCGCCTGAGTGTCAGCATAACGCTCATATGTATTATCTGCTGCTGCCAAACTTGGAAAGTCGCACTACTCTAATTGACAAATTGGATGCTTGCGGTATCAATGCTGTATTCCACTACGTACCGTTGCACTCTTCCCCGGCTGGGAGAAAGTACGGGAGAACCCAAGGGGATTTATTCTTAACGCAGGAATTGAGCGATCGCCTGGTAAGATTGCCTTTATGGGTGGGAATGGATGAATATGTAGATTATGCGCTCGAGAAAGTAATTACTATTGTGCGACAGCTTTAGTTTTTCTATGCAGCAGTTGGTGATTATAAGGAAGTGTTTGTTCAACCACCTCAAAATTTTGCATTAAGTGCTGCCAAATAAGAAGGTGAGTGTTTTTAAAGCGTAGCTCATCTCTATTATCTAAAGGTACATCACCTAAAATTACCCAGTTGACATTTTTTTTGTCCAACTCCTCGATCATTTGTTTCTGTCTCTCTTTAGTTTCTGGGAACAAAAAGTAAATATCCCACAAAGGCGATTTTCTTTGCAATATTGGATAGAAAGTTGTCCAGTGAGGTGCAATTAAAAATCCCTCGTTTTCTGCTACTAGTTCTCTATTAATTTGAGCGACTTTTTTAATTAAGTTAGCGATATCTTTATCCATCCAAATCGAATCATTGATAATATTTTGCTTCACATATTGCCCCGGTGCAGCAGTTGCTTTGAGATAGAACGGGTGGGCTGTGCCTACACTGAATAATGTTGCAATTAAGAGAGCAAATAGTAATCCTTTATTAAATCTAGTCCACCGAGGCTGAGCTTCGCTCCTCTCGTTACCAGGCTGAGCCTGGTAACTAGAACTGGGAGGTTTTATCTCCCTAAGTCCAATCTTTTTGGATTTAAATTTAAATGCTGATGCAAGAGAAATTAACCCGATTAACAGCGGATGAATAGCAGATGATAGATGTTCTAAGTCAGCGCGAGAAAAGGCATGGTGTATATACGTCAAACTGACAAACGTAGCTGCAATAACTAGATGTTTTTGTCCAAGCTTGGCACGACTTAAAAATAACAAATAAATAATTACGCTCGAATTAAATATAGGTAAAATTAAAAATAATATTCCCTTAATAAAAGCACTGGTAGCCTGAATCAAATTCAATTTATAATAGTCTACTCGCCAAGGGAAAGGAACTGGTAATGGTAAATTAGTTTCACCCGTGCGAAAGTAAAATTCAATGCTCTCTACATAGCTGTTAAAGAAGCCAGGAATCACAGCTAGCATAACTAGAATGCTAGAGTATCCAACAAGAATACCGCAACTCCAAGCGATCGCGCGTCTAAAAAAATCATTTCTATCTAGCTTTACCCAGATAAAAACTATCAACAGCAGGAAAGATAAAAATGTGTAAAGAGCATCATTAAGTCCGATAAAAGCTGATAATCCAACAAAAAAACCAGCGATAAAATGCCGAATTAATGAAGGCTTTTCAATTAGCAAAACAGCGAAATACACCGCAGCCATTGCCATACTTGGCTCAAAAATGTAAAAATTTGGATACATCCAAAGCAGTAATATCAATCCTGCAACAGTTAATAACCACCAAGATTGAATAACTCGTTTGAGTGATAATAAGCCACAGGTTAAGCCTAGAGATTGGAAAATTGCTGTAGATATTCGTAACGATATCAGCCCATCATTGTCAAAGATTTTAAACCAAACTGCGCCCCAGTAATATCGCCCAGGATCGTAAGACTGGAAGTCTCGAATAGGCACTTCTCCCAAAGCAGTGCGAACGGTTCCGTACCAGAGAAAGCCCTCGTCTGATAGATTGATACCAATATTTCCCTGAAGTAAAAATGATACAGTTACTAGTGCAAAAGCAAGTAGAAATACTTTAATGCTAATCGGGATTGAACTATGGGGAAGTAACCTAGAAACACTCTTCATACAAAAATAATTGACTGCTGAAGCAACAATATGATAAATGATGAAGGGTAAATTATAAATTTGCGATCGCCGAAAATTAAATATTTTTGCCGCTAGCAAGAGGCGATCGATTGCGTTTTAACCACTTGCCAATCGCTTTAATGGAGCTTGAAACCTTGTTAAGGGAGTTGCTGTATAACAGTAAACAAGTTGTATTTCAGTTACTTAATAATTAGGAAAAATCCCTGTGGTTCCACTGCGAGATAACGTTCCGACAACAATTACTCCCTATGTCACCTATGCATTAATTGGTGCAAACATTGGTATTTTTCTTTATCAGCTGAGTCTAACGCCCCAAGAGTTGCAAGGATTTTTCCAATCAGCAGCTGTAGTGCCATGCCAATTATCAGGCAACATAGTAGGTAGATGTCCTGTTCCGACAGCTCAAGCACTACCAGAATGGATGACACTATTTAGTTCTCAATTTTTGCATGGCGGGTTCTTGCACATAGCAGGAAATATGTTGTTTTTGTGGATTTTTGGTAATAATGTAGAAGATCGCTTGGGACATATAAAATTTTTAATCTTTTATCTTGCCTGCGGTGCTTTAGCAGCACTTTCCCAGTGGTTCTTTTCCCAAAATTCTGCAATTCCTTCCTTGGGCGCTAGTGGGGCGATCGCGGGTGTCATGGGTGCATATATTCTTCGCTATCCCCAGGCTAAGGTTCTGACTTTAATTCCACTGGGATTTTTCATAACTACATTTGAACTTCCCGCTATCTTCTTTCTTGGATTTTGGTTTGTCCAACAAGCCTTCTACGGTATTGCTAGTCTGCAAGCCCCCAGTAATATTGGGATGGAAAGTGGTGGTGTTGCCTACTGGGCGCACGCTGGGGGGTTTGTGTTTGGGGCTATTCTTGCTCCCCTATTGGGTTTGTTTAGAAGAGATTAGTTGTAGCCCGGCTTCGTTTTGGTATTACCACCACACCCCGGAATGCCCACCCTACTATAAAACTTTCTGTAATCAGAACTTGACATAATCAGCTTTTCCCAGTTCTCAGGTACGAAAGTATCAATTAGGCGCGATCGCTTCTGTTATTGATGTAGTAGAGATCGTTCGGGGGCATCCCAGTCACTTCAAAAACACCATCCTTAAACGTAAAGACGCACATAGCGCGTCTCTACAACTAATAAATGCAGTAAAAATTTAACGGTGAGTTTCCGAAGGAACTTTCTCTTCAGGAGTAGCAGCCACTAGCTGAGGCTGAGGGCGACGTCTACTAAAGCGCTCACGGATGGTGCCAATTACAATATATAAGATTGGCACGATCAACAAACTCAAGACCGTAGCGACCAGCAAACCGCCAAAGATAGCAGTACCTAGAGATTGTCGGCTTTCTGCCCCTGCTCCTTCGGCAGCTACCAGCGGCCAAAAGCCAACCAGAGAAGCAATAGCCGTCATCAGAATTGGCCGCAAGCGCTCTTGGGAAGCTTCCACCGCTGCTTTGGTAATCGAAAGTCCCCTTTCACGTAGCTGGTTAGCAAATTCCACAATTAGAATTGCATTCTTACTAGCCAAACCAATCAGCATCACCAAACCAACTTGACAATAGACATCATTGGTTAGACCGCGTAGCGACACCGCTAACAGCGCTCCGAAGATAGCCAGAGGGACTGATAGCATAATAATCAGCGGATCGACGTAATTCTCATACTGAGCAGCCAGCACTAGAAAGACAAAGATCAGACCTAGAGCAAAAATGATTGGTGCTTGACCGCCAGACTGTTGCTGTTCTAAAGACAGCCCCGACCAGTCATAGCCCATACTCGGTGGTAAAACCTCCGCTGCTATCTTTTCCATTGTTTTGATTGCTTGTCCAGAGCTAGTACCTGGCTCGTTTATACCGTTGAGTTCAATCGAGCGGTATAAATTGTAGTGGTTAATTGTTTGCGCCCCAGTTGTTGGAGTAACTTTCACCAAGTTGCTCAGGGGAATCATTTGACCGGGTTGATTCGGATCGCTTGATTGAGAACGAACATACAATCGACTAATATCGTTCGGGTTGGAGCGAAACTGCTTGTCTGCTTGGACATACACGCGATAAGTCCGCCCTTGCAAAGTGAAGTCATTGACGTATCGCGCCCCCAAGTAACTCTGCATTGTATTCAAAATATCGTCCACATTGACTTGCAACGCTTTGGCTTTGTTGCGGTCAATTTCAATCTCCATTTGTGGCGCATTAGCGGCAAATGTAGTGAATACCGCTTGCATTCCGGGTGCTTGATTACCCTTTTCAATTAACTGATTCGATACTCCCACTAAAGTATCTAGGGGATTGTTGCCTCTGCGGTCTTCCAGCTTAAACGAGAAGCCACTAAAATTGCCTAAACCCTGAACGGCTGGCGGATTGGTTGCTACTACTCGCGCTTCTGGAATCGTCGAATAGAATTTCAACATTTTTGCGATCAGCCCTGCGGCTGCGTGTTCTTCCCCATGTCGTTCGCTCCAAGGCTTGAGGGGGGCAAAAATTACCCCTTTATTAGCATTTGCACCGCTAGTACCTAAACCAAAGCCACCAAAAGCGAAAGTTGCTTGGACTTCCGGCATTTTCAGCAGTTCTGTTTCTATCTTTTTCATCACATTGTCGGTGTAGTTCAGAGAAGATCCCTCTGGCCCTTGAACAATGTTGATGAAATAGCCTTGGTCTTCGTCGGGAAGAAATCCTGTAGGTACAACCGTATACAGCCAGCCTGTCAGTACCAAGAAGACAACAAATACTCCAATCACCAGTGGTTTCAGGTGTGTCAGGCGATTAAGCGTTTTCTCGTATACCCGACGCAATTTTTCAAAGCCCGCATTAAAGCGATCAAAAAACCAGCCAAAAATACCCCAAGCTCTTTGTTGTGGACGTAGTAGAATCCCTGCCAGGGAAGGAGTGAGGGTAAGGGCAAGAAAGGTAGAAAGAGCGATGGAAAAGGCGATCGTCAAGGCAAATTGTTTATAAATCTCTCCGGTAGAGCCGGGAAAGAATGCCACCGGGACAAACACTGCCATTAGCACTAAGGATGTGGCGATTACAGCCCCACTCAGTTCGCGCATTGACTCAGAGGCCGCCTGACGCGGTGGCATTCCTTCATCTTGGATCAAACGAGCAATATTCTCAACCACAATGATCGCGTCATCAACTACCAACCCTGTTGCTAACGTAATCCCAAACAAGGTGAGAATATTGATCGAAAACCCGAAAGCCTTAATAAAAGCAAAAGTTCCAATCAGGGAAAGGGGAATAGTGATAACGGGAATGAGAGTGGTACGCCAGTCCTGCAAGAAAATAAAAATCACTAGGATTACCAGCAGGATCGCCTCATAAAGTGTCTTGATCACTTCTTTGAGTGACTCTTCCACAAACAGAGTCGTGTCAAACCCGACCTGATATTTCATTCCTGGCGGAAAATCTTGCGTCAGCCGATTCATTTCAGCTTTAACTGCATTAGCAACATTCAAGGCATTGCTACCAGGAGTCGGAAATATACCGATGCCCACTCCTGGATTGCCTCTAAAGCGGACGAAAGAAGTGTAACTTTGCGCTCCCAGTTCTGCCCTACCCACATCTTTCAGCTTCACCAAACTGCCATCTGTCCCTGGACGGACGACCATATCCTCAAATTCAGATACTTCTGTAAGTCTACCGATCGCTCGCAGGTCAAGTTGAAATTGTTGCCCATCCACTGTTGGCGGCTGGCCGATTTGTCCAGCCCCTACCTGTAAATTCTGTTCTTCCAGGGCATCAACTACATCCTGAGCCGTGAGATTGCGACTTGCCAGCTTGTTCGGATCTAGCCACAAGCGCATGGCATAGCGACGTTCCCCAAAAATTCGCGCCTCACTCACGCCGTTGATTCTTTTTAGCGCATCTACTAAGTACAAGTCAGCGTAGTTGCTTAAAAATATACTGTCATACTCATTATTTTCCGAGTACAATCCCAGCGCTAAGAGGATATTGTTGCTCTGCTTGTTTACCGTGACTCCAATCTGCCGCACCTGTTCTGGTAACTGTGGCGTGGCGATTGATACGCGATTCTGCACATCGACAGCAGCGATATCTTTATTTCGTGATGGGTCAAAGGTGGCAATAATTGTGCTTTGACCATCATTACTGCTAGCCGACTCGATGTATCTCATGCCTTCGACACCATTGATCTGTCTTTCTAAGACAGTCGTAACCGTGTCTTCCACAATTTCAGCACTAGCCCCGACATAGGTAGTAGTAACTTGAACTTGGGGAGGGGCAATTTCCGGTAATCGCGCTGTGGGTAGCGTCGGAATGCTGATTGCTCCCAACAGCAGGATAATCAGGGCGCAGACACTGGAAAATACCGGTCGCTTAATAAAAAAGTCAGCAAACATAGGCTGATTTAGGGGTGAGGGTTGAGTGGTGAGACGTAGCAGTGCTACGTCTGTACATAACGCCGAGATGTAGCACTGCTACGTTTGTACAGGAGTCAGGAGCCAGTAGAATTTGCTGACCCAGTTCCCCCAGTCGCCTTCGGCATCTGGGGGATAATCGCAGCGCCATCTCTCAAGCTGAGCAGACCTGAAGTAATAATTCTCTCTCCAGGCTTTAATCCTTCTAGCACTTGGTAGTTATTACCTTGGATAGCGCCCAACTTCACTGGTTTTTGTCGAGCTACTAACTGCGGTTGTGCTGGCTGGGATTGTTCTTGAGTTGATTGTTCTTGACTTTGTTTTGGTGGCGGTGCTTGCTGGGCGACAAACACAAAAGTTTCTCCACCCAAACGAGTTATTGCCGTTGTGGGAACTAATACTCCCGAACGCTGGTTCCAGATCACTCTCGCCCGCACGTATTGATCTGCCCGCAGTTGGCCTTTAGAGTTTTCATACAGAGATTTGACTAGTACCGATTGTGTATTATTTGCTGTGTTGGGGGCGATGAAAAATATCCTACTAGTACCAAAACTCTTACCCTGTTCGTCCAATAACTCTACAGGCATTCCTTGACGCAAATCCCGGCCTCGCTCGATCGGCACAGCAATATTTACCTCTAAAGGCCGATTCTGGGTGACGCTAGTTAGTTGTGTAGAAGTATTAACGAAGTCACCCACTTTCACCGGAATATCGCCGACTGTGCCAGCAAACGGGGCTTTAGTTTGGTAGTACTGAAGCTCGACTTGTTGTCCCCTAGTAGCCGCTTCGGCTTGCAGCCGCTGTTTTTCAGCCCCCGCCAAGGCGGCTTTTTGAGCAGCAATCTGTTTATCGATCGCATTTAAGCTGGAGCGGGCTGTCTCAATTCTATTTGTATACTGGTCTGCTGTTGAACGAGCTACTGCTCCTTGATTGGCAAGATCAGAGTACCTTTGGTATTCCTTCTGGTTGTATTGCACATCCGAAAGGTTTGATTGCCGTTGGGCTTCAAGCGCACTGAGTTGCGCTCTGGCGTTTTCCACTTCCGAACGAGCAGCGGCTGCTGCTGCTGTTGCACTACTGACTGCTGCTTGTTGTTGGTCGGGATCTACTTGAATTAGCGGCTTTCCAACTGGGACATTCTCGCCTTCGCTGACAAATATCCGAGTCACACGGCCTTGGATTTGCGGCTGGAGATTTACACTGCGGCGCGACTCTAGGTTGGCGATATATTCCGAACTGTTGCTAACTTTAGCTGTCTCTAGTGTGGTAAGCCTAACTTTGGTTGCTTGAGGTTGAGCCGCAGCATCGGAGCGCGATTCGTTACCAGGCGCTAACACCTTCCAAAGTACAAAGCCTCCCCCTAGCAGTAGCGGCAATAGCAATAGCCAAAGCCACCGCCGCTGGGATTTCGGTGGCTGCGGTGAAGTCTGCGGATGCTCTTCGATAACAGGAGCTTGAGGTTCAGAAGATTCCATGTTTTTTAAACCGGAGTTACGACTGTAATAATGTTTTTACTAGAATTGCTTCGTATGCTAAATTTATCAACTACCGTCTTACGGCGCTCACAAATTTTTTTTAAGATCTGTAGTCGTTCATGGCTAATACCAAAATCTACTACCAAGCGCGATCGCGTTTAATCAAGTCTCTCTATCTCAAATCAAATATCTTGATTTTTGCTTATCTGTACTAACTGCAACTAGTCGCTGTAACTCAGAAATGTAATCTGCCAAAACTTCAGGGCATATTCTGTAATAACAGTATTGTCCTTCCCGCCTCGGCTCGACTAAACCCGCGTTAACTAACTCCTTGATGTGATGAGAAATTGTTGCTTGAGATACCGTAAACTGTTCTACTACTTCTTTACACGACAATTCATCTTTTATAGCAATTGCTTCTAAGATGTCGAATCGTCGCGGTTCAGACAGGGCTTTTGCCACCCTTTGAAATTGGGTTGCGTTCACCGATGATTTCCTCTAACTTTTAACTCAACGCAACCACCAAAACGTATATACATATAGATATACATCTATATGCTTTGATTGTCAATTCATCAATCTTTAAACTAAGATTGTCAGGAGCGCTTCACCCCATACTTTTAGATGTGCTTTTTATCTGCCCAACTCGCTGCTCGGCATTGCCAAAATCGTGCTTGCTAAAATCAGAAGAACTAGGCTTAACAGTGTATTAAAACACAAGATTTTTCAAATAAATTCATCCTTTTGGTAGATGCGTTGAGCTATTGCCAAAAACAACATTTTGCTAAATTTGTAAAAATAGAAGATTAAATATTACTATGTAAACTAATTACAAATTCTTTTGTATAAATAAATACGAAAAAATAAATGAATTCGAGCGTTGTTCTAAAAATTCGAGATCGGTCATAATCGGGGCGATCTCAGAAAATAAAAAATAGTTAACGGCTAACGAATAAGCGTCAACTCAATAGCCAACTGCCAATTACCCAGCAGAAAATACCCTACAGGAGACGCAATAGCTTAGCAAGACAGTATTTAGGGATGGTCTAATAGATAAAGACTATTTGAGCGAACCTACAGCTTTGTGCTATGAATCTTTTTCAGTTACAGTCACCCATCAAAGCAATTTATTCCTGGCGAGGTGTTATCACCAGGTTTTTGTTAGTGCTGGGATGTCTGTTTGTTTTGGGGATGCCATCTGCTCTTGCAGGTATCAGCGATGACCGCTATGACGGTAATGTGTTTGTGTTATATGGGGGTAATGCCTCTTTAGTCCCGGCGAAAATAACTTTAGAAAAGTCTTTGCAGCAAAGCGATCGAGCAACGTTGCTAGTACTTTACCTCGACGATTCCAGTGATTGCAAGCAGTACGCCCCAGTGGTTTCGCGCCTACAAGCATTTTACGGTCGAGCAACATATATTATTCCCGTAAATGTGGATACCATCCCGCCTAAATCTAGCTTTGCACCCACAGAAGCTGGTTACTACTATAAAGGTGTGGTTCCCCAAGTCGTGCTGTTCGATCGCGCGGGTAAAATTGTCCTCAACAAAAAAGGACAAGTACCATACGAGCAGGTAGACGATATCTTAAGGGAAGTATTTGACTTGCTACCCCGTTCGGAGTCACAGGAGTTAAAGCGGCGATCGTTCAATGAGTTCAGTTCTGAGTTAGCAAAATAATTGCTGGGGTGTACAGACGTAGCATACAACTGATGTACAGACGTAGCATACAACTGATGTACAGACGTAGCATACAACTGATGTACAGACGTAGCAGTGCTACGTCTGTACTCCTCACCACTCACCTCTATCCAAAACGCAGACAAAATTCAAATTTTTCGTCAAAATAATTGGCAATACCAGTTTGTAATCTTCTAGCCAAAACGCCACTAGTCACTGGTTCCACTAGCTAATGTCAGACTATACTACGCAGGAGCTAATCCAAATTTTGGCAAACGAGCGTCGAGCTTGTCTTCAGGGACAAAGGCTCAACTTAGCGGTGAAGGCTTCGGGTAATTTTGTCATCGACAAGTATCTCAAAATTGAGGGATTGCAAAAATTTACCGCTTATCAAGACTTCAAAGCTGCTGTTCACCGCTACCAAAGAGAAAATAATGTTTCAGGTATTGTCTGGCGACAACTGACTGTTAAAGGTAAAACTCTCTCCTACCCCGAAGTAGATGCTCAGTTGATTGCTGTGCAAAGTGATATAGAATTACTGAAAAATTTCAAAGCCCATATTATTGCTTTTTGGGATGAAATCACAGTTGGTATGGATATATACTTAAGTCTTAATCACGGCAAAGACTATCGGCAGATTATACCAGTTGACGTAAAGAGAATTATTTATAGAGCTGAATGGGCTAGTCTTTGGAAGTCAGAGAATTCAAACTTTTTGGAAATTATATTGCAACTCGGTTGGGGACAACCGCAGGAAGCAGCATATAGACGGGGTTGGCCTGATTCTGGTAGTGAGTATATTCATGCTGTAAATCCAGGTAATCGTCCTATTTGTTAATTCAAATACAGCAATCTCATGAGATGCTTTAGACGAGCAATATTAGCCATATATTTGTATAAAAACTCACTCAAACATTTAACATTCTCCTCACTCCTTTGATAGAGCGTTAGTAAAAAAGTTCCAGCTAAATTGATGTAACAGTAACTGTGCTGTTGGTGTTGCAAATAAAGAAAACAGCACTGAAAAGAAAGTACTTTTATCCTGAGCGAATTACATGGAAGCTGAAGAACTTTTAAAGCGTTATAAACAGGGAGAAAGAGATTTTAGTAAGATTAATTTAGTCGGAGTAAACTTGCCTGAAGCGAATTTGAGTGGGATTAATCTGAGTAAAGCCAACTTGGGTGAGGCAAATTTGGATGGCTCGAATTTAACTGGGGCGAATTTAAGTAAAGCTAACCTTAGAAAGGTCAATTTGGGGGGAGCAAATCTAAGCGAGGCCAATTTAAGTGATGCTAACATCATAGAAGCTAATTTAATTGAAGCAAATCTGACTGGGGCAGACTTATCTCAAGCCAACTTGAGTGAGACAAATCTAGGTTTTGCTATCTTAGTTAAAGCAAATTTGAGTATGGCTAACTTATGCAACGCTTTTCTAATTGAGGCTGATATAACTGATGCTAACTTAAGTTATGCCGTTCTACATGGGGCGATTATGCCCAATAATGAGCCAGCCTATATAAAAATAGGATAGGCAGAAGTCAAAAGTAAAAAATCAGGAAACTCAATAGTCACCAATATTTCTGAATTCTGGATTTTATATTTAACGAATAATCTGACGCAGTTGTGTTGCTTCTTCCCAGCTTTTTTCCACTCCGCCTTGGGCAATTTCCTTGACATAGTTTATTTTAACTTCTTCTAACAAATCTATTAGTAAAGTTTGAATTTCTTGCAGGTTATGCTGCTTTTTGACTTCTGACTCTAATGCTTCACTGAAATTTACCATTAGACTATTTGACATTTCGACTACTACAGGATCTTTTAATAAAGTTGTCAGCGTGGTGTAACTTGTTTGAGAGATATCTTTAGCTAACCTTTCAGTTAGCTGTTCGGGTAAGCTATTCATACCAGGTATATTTTGAACTTGTTTATATATGGGAGATTGATTGAGAATGGTAGTAATAGTGTAATGCAGTAAAGCCTCTAGATCGGGTTGAACTTTTGGCATTACTTGATATACAGCTAAGTGGAGTAAGCGAGAAGCGATCGCCTGCATTTCATTGGTATTATTAACATCAATATACGGACGCTTTCCAGTTTTAAATAACCAGCGCGCAGCATCACCTCGCTCAATTGCTCCTTGAACTTGATCGATCAAGCGAATACCTACAATTTCTACGATCTCTTCGGCAAAATTAGTGACAAAATCGTATTTAATTTGCTTGCGTACTGGTTCAAAATTTATTAATTCAGCTTGGTAGAGCCGAATTGTGAGTGGAATTACTCTCAGCCATCGCCAAAACGGAAGCAACAGAAAGAGATCGTACCAACGCCGCAGCATTGCTTCCAACCAATCTAATTCTGGTTGGGTGCGACTGAGATAAAAAGTGCGAACTAAAAGCTCGAAAGCGAAGAAGATAACAAAAGGTAAATCTATTAACCAAAATTTATCGATAAACTTACCATTAAGACTAATGCCGCGATAGTAATTTGTTTCAATTAAAGGTTTAATATGAATGTTGAAGAAATTAAATTCTTCTAGCCCAGCTTGGGAAAGATATGCTTGACTCCAAAAAGTAGCAAAGGCAGAATGAGCAGAGGACATATTAACGCGATCGCGCATTTGGTTTTTGATCTTTTCTAGATTTCCAGATTTATTCGCTCCAGCAAAGGGATTGTCTTCAATTAGTTCGTTACTTAGTAGACGCATTTCTTCTAGGGATTTTTCTACTTGAGGTGACTGTAACCCCTCTTCCCTAACCTGCTTTTCCAGTTCTTGAAATTGATGCAGATATCTTTGAGTTTCTCGGTGTGGTTGAATTCCTTTAATTGGATCGTATATCTCAGCCAGATGCGGAATATTTTCAAAGTAAAAATCTCGCCAGCTTATATATGTTAAATTAAATAAGACTAAACAAAAGTTTACTAAGATAATAATTGCGATTAGTCTTTCCCACCAGAGATTACGGCGAACCACAGGTTTGATTAAAGTGATTTTTGGCATTGTCATAGTTGATTAAACCAATTTTTCTATTGAAATATGAGTTTTGTAGTTGATTTGTTCTAAATTGGCTGAACACCGCTAAAGATAATTTTAAACCCAAAGCCATGCAGAATAAATCGTAGTTGGGACAGTTTTAACCAGTTGGCTTGTCTAACGACAAATATGTCTTGTAAACCCGCCTGTACCGCAGATAAATATTAATAAAAGCATAATTTTGTTTAAAAACCATGCTTTCTTTCTGTAGGCAGAAGATTAATTTTGTTTATCATCTTAAAGTTCTGCTGGTAATTAATTACACTGCCATATTTTATGCGATTACGCTCGGTTGTTACCATACTGTTTTTGATAATCTTCGTTGGCTTCTTGGCATACCAAATTGAGTTGGGTTTTCCAGGGACACCGAGTATTAATAATACATATACACCGTTTACGCAACATACAGCCCAGGAAATAGGTTCCTATGATGTGCTGGGTAAAGTTGTTAGTAAAGAGTCAGCAGCAAATTTACTGCAAACAGATGCGGGGAGAAAACAGCTATCACCAGAAAATGGAGCTGTGGCTGTAACTGAAAAATTGATTAACCAAGGACGCAAAGCGTTTTATTCAGAGACTTTTGGCAATGAAGTCTTTTTTACTGATGTCACTGGTATTTTGAACGGCCCGCTTAACATTGGGAATTTGACTCGTGCGATCGCTTCTCTTGGTGGTAAGCATACAACAAATTTGCAAGTGAAGTTGGATCGATATCTTGCACTAGGAGATAAAACTTTCCCAGCCGGAACTCTACTAAATACAGGGTTAGACGTAGCTGCGGGTTCCCTTGTACCTTTGGGAATTCAAACTCGCATCCATCAAGGTAAAATTCGTGTCGGCGTTACCTGTGCTGCGTGTCATGCAGCTGTCGATAAAAATACCGGACGCATCCTAGAAGGCGCACCCAACAATGACCTCGATACTGGTTTAATTTTGGCACTGGCTAGCAATTCAGCTGCTTGGTTCCGCCAAACTGGTGTGAATCCGATGAAAATTCGTTCTGGAGAACATACATATATTAATGCAGATGGCAAGCAAAAGCGACTACCAGATGCAGAGGCTTTAGAAAAAGCTGTGGATGCAGCATTCTTAACTTGGGCACCCGGCAACTTTGATTCGACGGGCGATAATAAAAACAATCCATCCCAGAATCCATCATCCTATACTTTCGCTGCATACCCTTATGGCTTTAGTGGCAATGCTGCAATTGGTTGGTTTCACGGATTAACTACACTCAACAGTAACGTGCATGGGACTAACTCAGATTTGACAACGGGGGGGGAATCAAGTCAGCAGCTATTAGGTATTGACAAAGAAACCTACTTAGGCATACTTCTGCAAAATTCTGCCAACCCAGCTTTCAAATTACCAGAAGGTGCGAAACCATCTGACTTCTTAGCTAAAAACGATCCGACTCCAGGTACGCCAGCAATTAACGAAGTGGTACCAATGCCAGGATACCCAAAAGGTTCGCCGTTTATTCTAGATGGATTGATGGCTTCTTCACCAGGAATGCCAGTAGCAGCGCAGCTTAACGGGATGTCAGCCTTTCAAAATAGCCTCGCGCCACCAGCTATCAAGACGTTGCAGGCAACGTCTGTACAAAATGGGGCAGCAATTTTCACCCGTGCAGGTTGCGCTGAATGTCACAGTGGCAGGTATTTTACTAATAATCGCGTAATTGCCCAAACGCAAATCAAAACTCAGCCTTCACGGGCAAAGGCATTTGCAAAATTCCCCCGTATTTTCGTTTCCCCGCAGACTTATCCTAGTAATGTATCAGTTCCCCTGCCAGCAAATCCGCCCGTGCTGGACGTTCCCACTGATATTACACCAGAAGAAGATGTAAAGCTTGCCTTTGCTGAAGGTAACTCAGGTGGTTATAAAGTGCCGAGTTTAATTGGGCTTCATGTCACTGCGCCATATCTGCATGATGGGGGTGTAGCAGCAGCTAGCGAAGCACTACAGCAGGGGAAAAAACGTTTTGAAGTTGCTAATAGCGATCGCATCGGTATGGCAGGTACACTCATGCAAGGTATCCAACCCGATCCTAGGGCAAGTCTGCGAGTGCTGCTAGATCGGAGTTTGCGCCGAGAGGCAATTGCTGCTAACCGCAAAAATTCCAGCTTACAAAAATCCAACGTAGATGGTAGCGGACATCGCTACTGGATCGATCGCGGCGCTGGCTTTACTATCCAAGATCAAAATGACGCGATCGAATTTCTTCTCAGCTTGGACGACAACCCAGAAGTTCTAGCTAATCAATAGCAAAGATCTTTGTAGGGAGCAGGTTTATACACATATAATCCTACTCCTAATCCCTATTGCGTGGAAATCCTGAATCCTGCTGCCGCATGGGGTATTCTCCAGGTGGAGGAGTATTTTCTTGAGCATTTAAACGGCTCTGTTCTACCTGCCTGATTTCTCGCTCCAAGAAGTAATTGAGCAGGGTTCTCAAAAGCACAATTGCCCCTAAATTTAAAATATCCTGGCGAGTTGGTGCAACCGCCGTGCGCAAGATATCACTAGCGACGGTAAATTCTAATCCCAATGCCAGCACCCGCCCTAATTGCAAGCGGATCAATTCGGTGGAATCAAAATGTTGTCTCGATCGCGAAAAAAATTGGCGTAGATAAGCGATAATACCCCGTATGACTGCACCAGCGATGACTAAGGCAGCGGCAATTTCTGTTCCCGCCGCTAAATAGTCCACCAGTAGCTTAAGCCATTTTTCCAGCGGACTGCTTACTGCCTCTTTGGCAGTTTGTCCGGCGTTGAGACTCAGTAATAGAACTAAACCAAAGATTAATGCCAGTGGTAAAAGAAGATCGATTAAAGAATCGCGCGATCGCTCTCGTTTCATTTAGTTGACAAAATCTAGAGGGCATCATTATTTTGGCGTGTCAGTGCCTGGATGTCGGCACGTAAGGCTTTGATTTCATCATGCAGGGCATCAATCGATTTTGCCCCGGCAATCTCAGCTTCTTCGTTTTCAGCATCACGACCGAGAAAAAAAGTAGCGATCGCTGCGGTTACGTAGCCAAATACAGCAAAAGCATAAACAGCCAAGATGAAACAAAGCACGCGCCCTTCAGCCGTCTGAGGCCAGTATTCCGATCCCATTGTTGTTATCAGCATCGCTGTCCACCACAGCGCCGTACCGTAGTTATTTAGCCCTTCGCCGTTGGCAGTATTGTTTTCAAATGCATACATCCCCGCTGCTCCCACTAACGTCACCAGCAGAGTCAGCGCCCCGACATAGCCCAAGCCACGCCGCCCCATACTGTTACCTAGCGCCCGCATACCGCGATTAGTCCGAGTCATTACCCGGACTAAATTCAGTCCACGAGCAGCCCGTGCCGTACCCAGCACGCGGATAAAGCGGGCAATTCTGAAAATACGCAGTGCTGGCAATAGTAAAGCGATCGCTGTTAGCCAATTGCTTTTGAGATAGGCAAGCTTGCGTGGAGCCAGGCTGAATTTGAAAATAAAGTCTAGGATAAAAATTATCCAAATAACTGTGCCGATCGCTTGAAGCAGGGGACTTAGACCCCAAATCAATTCAACGACAAATAGAGCCAGCCACGCGAAGCCCAGCACCAGCATTGGCATTTCCAGCCAATCTTCAAGTTGTTGCAGAACCTCTCGTCTTTCTCGATCGAATGCCTGTTTTTCTGGTGTGCTTGGTTTGCTCATCCGATTTTTAGCTTGCACAACACAGATCTACATTACATTTAAAGCTGCGTTTAATGTTATGACAGCACTTGCTGTGGCTGTTATCTGCTGGATTGCTCCGGCATTAGCAGAGATTTGGCTTTAGCACAATCGGCATTAATTTGTGCTTTCAGTTCTTCTAAGGAAGCGAATTTTTGCTCTGGGCGTAAAAATTCTTCTAATTCTACTGTGAGATTTTTTCCATATAAATCACCCAACCAGTCCAACAAATGTATTTCAACTGACTGAGTGGTACCATTAATTGTAGGACGATAGCCAATATTCATTACACCAGCGGCAAGAGGTAAGAGGCGATCGAGTAGAGGTGAAGAGTCTGTCGTCTCAGCTTGAATCAAAACTCTGACAGCGTAAACACCTTGTCGAGGCAGAAACTTGTTAGGAGGTAGCTGGAGATTGGCTGTAGGAAAGCCGATTGTTCTACCTAGCTGCTGTCCTTTCACAACGGTTCCCCTTAGAATATAGGGACGACCTAACAGTTGTTTAGCCTTTGGCAAATTGCCTTCGGTTAAAGCTTGACGAATAGCAGAACTACTGACGCGATCGCCACACCAAGTGAAATTCGGCACTACGGTGACAGGAATGCCAAATTTAGCGGCGATCGCTTGTAGATCGTTCGCTGTTCCACTCCGCTGCTTGCCAAAACAAAAGTCCTCTCCCACACTAATCGTTTGGGTGCCCAGCTGTTGCACTAAAATCTTTTCGACAAAATCTTCAGGACTTAATGCAACCAGTTCTCGGTCAAAAGGCAGCAGTACCAACTGTTGTATCCCCCAAATTGATAGCTGCAATTTTTTCTCTTCCAAAGGTGTCAACAAAGCACGAGATTGCCCAGAAAAGAACTCTTTGGGATGGGGATTGAAGCTGACAACCGTGCTGTAAACTTGCTGTGTGCAATCGATTAGGGATGAATTGTGTACAGACGTTGTAGGTAACGTCTCCTGACTCTTGACAAAATTCAAAACAGGCTGAATTACCTTCTGATGCCCACGATGCAGACCGTCAAAATTTCCCAGGGCAACAGCGGTTGGATTTAAAGCCTTAGCAGTAGAGTAAGTAATCCACACGCTTTACATTTTGACACACTTTGAGAATAAATGATGAATGCAGCAATGTTAAATGCTGAAATGGTAATTGGGAATTGGTGATTTTCCTCTACCCTTCTTGCTCGTCTGACTCCTGACTCCTGACTCCTGGCTCCTGACTCCTGACTCCTTTAGGATGGCAAGGAAAATTAAAATTCCACTGACGCAATTGATTTAGTCCAGATGCATAAGTCAGGTTGTACTGCAACGGAGTAACTGTAATGTAATTTTGGCGAATTGCTTCCACATCAGTAGGGATATCTTGAGGCAAATGTAAACCCTGTTCTGGTTCAACCTCCTCTAGTAACTCTCCTGCTAACCAATAGTAAGTCTTACCTCTTGGATCGACTCGTTTTTCAAACACATCGACATAACGGCGCACGCCTTGGCGAGTAAGGACAACCCCGGCAATTTCTTCTAACTTCACAGGGGGTACATTGACATTAAGTAACATTAGTTCTGGCAAAGGCTCGTTTTCTAGCTGAGCAACCAAGGACTGAGCAAAAGCTACAGCGGCTTGAAAGTCTTTAGAGGTGAAACTAGTCAGACTAATAGCTATGCTGGGAATGCGTTCGATCACCCCTTCCATCGCTGCGGACACGGTACCAGAATATAAAACATCAGTACCCAAATTCGCCCCTTGATTAATCCCAGAAATCACAAGTTCGGGGGGACTGTCTAGTAAAGCCCACAGTGCCAACTTCACGCAGTCCGAGGGAGTGCCAGAACACGCCCAAGCTTTGATTTGAGGGTGAAAAACTGATTCAATTATTTCGGCGCGAATCGGTTGATGTAGGGTCAAACCGTGTCCAGTGGCAGATCTTTCTCGATCTGGACAAACTACTGAAACATCATGACCCGCAGCTGCTAAGCCATTAGCTAAACTGCGGATACCGGGGGCGAAAATTCCATCATCGTTGCTAATAAGTAATTTCATCAATAAATTAGGGTCTAGGGGTGAGGGAAAATTATGAATTATAAATTATGAATTATGAATTCAGCATTCAGCATTCAGCATTTAACATTGCTGCATTCATTTAAACTGGTAGGGTAGACTGCGTTTTTTGACGCAACTGGGTATTCTAGAATCACTGTTGATAATTAACGAGCATGACCGATCCGACTAGCAATTTAGAGGCTCAACTGGAAGCACTACGACAGGAAGCGCAACAAACGATCGCTGCTGCCGATACCCTAGAACGCCTAGAAGAACTTAGAGTAGTTTACCTCGGCAAGAAGGGTCAGTTGCCAGCACTGTTGCGGAGTATGGGTCAGTTATCAGCAGAAGAACGTCCCAAAATTGGCGCGATCGCTAATACAGTCAAAGAAGCACTGCAAACCTTTCTCGACGAGCGGCGTAACCTTCTGCAAGCGGCTGGGCTGCAAGCGAAGTTGGAGTCTGAAACCCTGGACGTTACTATGCCTGGGGTTTATCGTCCCCTCGGCCGCACTCACCCACTCAACAGCACCATCGATCGCGTCCTAGATATCTTCGTCGGTCTTGGCTACACTGTGGCAACTGGGCCAGAAATTGAAACTGACTACTACAACTTTGAGGCGCTAAACTTCCTCCCAGATCACCCAGCGCGGGATATGCAGGATACACTGTATCTCAGCGATGGAAATCTGCTGCGAACTCATACCTCAAACACTCAAATTCGCTACATGGAAGACAACGATCCACCAATCCGGGTAGCAGTTCCAGGGCGATGTTACCGCCGGGATACCGTAGATGCAACTCATGCGGCTGTCTTCCATCAAATTGAAATTCTTGCCGTTGATGAAGGGCTGACATTTACCGATCTCAAAGGCACAATCAAAATGTTTTTGCAGGAAATGTTTGGTGAAGTGCCAATCCGCTTCCGCACCAGTTATTTTCCCTTCACCGAACCCTCAGCCGAGGTAGATGTGCAATGGAAAGGGCGCTGGCTAGAAGTCATGGGCTGCGGTATGGTCGATCCAAATGTGTTTAAATCAGTTGGTTACGATTCGGAACTGTATACAGGATTTGCTGCGGGTTTTGGTGTAGAACGATTGGCAATGGTGTTGCACCAAATTGATGATATTCGCCGCTTATATAGCAGCGATCTCCGCTTTTTGCAGCAATTTTAGCGCAAACAGTTCGGTGTCATTTGTCATTTGACAAAAAAATGCTGTTGCTAAAACTGTAACGGCATCAGGTTTTTGTTTCTGGAGATGCCATAGTAAAGAAATATGAAGTACCTCAAGCCACTTGTGGGCGTTGGCTTCATAGACTAAGCTGCCTTTGAGGGTTTTACTACTGAATATCCTAGTGTTTCAACTAGCTTCTGTGGCGTTAATTTTGGCACTTTCTGCCATATTAATGTATATCATCACACCTTTGGGTTTTCATCTTCGCCCACTAGGGATGAGGCATTTTTGCTGAAAATGAATAAAACTAATTGCAGATAAACATAGATAAAGTCTGATTTATCGGCTTGTATCAGTGGTTAAATTCTTTGGCAACTAAGGAAAATAATGAATTATCAGGATAGGACAAAGACAAAGTTCCTGCAAAGACGCTATGCTACTCGCCTGGGTAGACGCTATGTTAGCACAGCAGCCAGCGTTATTCTCTTGGGGTTTGGTGGATGCTCAAAACTTGATAGTATTAATTCAGCTGTTGCCCAAACTCCACCACTCCAACAACAATCATCACCAAGTTACGAGCAGTTGGCAACACCAGTGGTTAATCCAAAAGTAACTGCGGCGAACACAAAATTCAGCTTCAAGCTGTTTTCAGAGATTCTGAAGCAAAATAACAGCCAGAATAGCCAAAATATTTTTATTTCTCCTACTAGTGTAGCGATCGCTCTGGCTATGACTTATAACGGCGCAAAAGGCGAAACGCAACAAGCAATGGCTAAAACTTTGGAATTACAGGGAATAAGTCTACAAGAAATTAACTCTGCCAATGCCGCTTTAATCGCCGCAGTTCAAAATGCCGACGATAAAGTTCAATTGAATATTGCTAACTCGCTCTGGGCAAAGCAAGATATAAACTTTAACCTAGGCTTCTTACAAACAACCGAGAATTTTTACAACGCTACGGTAACAAATTTAGATTTTAGCGATCCGGGTGCTGTTAACGCAATTAATGATTGGGTGAGGCAAAGTACCAATGGCAAGATTGATCGGATCGTACAACAGATTAATCCTGACGATGTAATGTTTTTAATCAACGCCATCTACTTCAAAGGCAAATGGACAAAAGAATTCGATCCCGAACAAACTACTCAACAGCCGTTTTATCTAACAGCAGGCGAAGAGAAGCAGCATCCATTGATGTCTCAATCTGGTAAATATAGCTACTACGAAAACAAAAAGTTTCAAGCAGTTAGTCTGCCCTATGGTAATGATGGCAGGTTGAGTTTATATGTCTTTCTACCTAGCGATAATTCTAGCCTGACAGCTTTTTATCAAGATCTCAATGCTGACAATTGGGAAAAATGGATTACCCAGTTTAGAAATAGACAAGGTTCGATTCGGCTACCCCGTTTCAAAATAAATTACGATCTGACACTTAATGACACGCTGAAAGCTTTAGGTATGGGAGTGGCTTTTGAGCCAAAAGCAGATTTTTCCGGCATAGGTGATAATCTTGCCTTGAGTGAAGTCAAACATAAAACTTTTGTCGAAGTCAACGAAGAAGGCACAGAGGCTGCTGCTGCAACTTCGGTAGGAATAACGCTCACATCTGCTCCTTCAGAACAGCCATTTCAAATGAATGTCGATCGCCCGTTCTTCTGTGCGATTCGAGATAATCAGACGGGAACAGTTTTATTTATGGGTTCAATTGTAAATCCGCAATAAAATTACGGATGCTGAATGTTGAATGCTGAATCATGAATTCATAATTCTTAATTCATAATTCATAATTAAAATGGATAGTTGTTGCGAATAAGCTTTGCAATCGATGCAGTTGAGCGCCGTTTTGGTAAAGTAAATCTCCTTTGCCTAATAGGTAGGCAGCTGCTGTTTGTTTTCCCCCCAGCACAATACTCGAATCAGCTTCACTTGCAGTACGGAGGGCAACTCTTCCCGGTAAATTAGAACGGATGAGAGGAGTAACGACTTTGGCTTCTGGGCGTTGGGTGGCAATAATTAGATGAATCCCAGCTGCCCTTGCCATTGCACCTAATCGCTTGATACTTTGTTCTAGCGCTGTGCGGATTTCTTTTTCTGCCATAAAGTCTGCATATTCGTCAAAGATGCAGACAATGCGTGGTAATAGTTGAGATGCCGTTTGGTTATAAGCACTTAAATCTGCACGCTTAGCAATCTCGAACATTTGGTAACGCCTTTCCATTTCTGCCACTAGTTCGTTCATCAGTTCAATGGCGCGATGGCTGTCTTTGACGACTGGCGAATACAACCAGCGCATCTGCTCAAACTCTGGAAATGTTACCCGCTTGGGATCGACTAAAGCAATTTTCAGATGGTTGGGGGAATGGCGAACAATTAAGCTAAGGAGGAGCGATCGCAAAAACTCACTCTTACCACTACCAGTTGTACCACCCAGCAAAAAGTGACAAGTGTTTGGATCTGATAGATCGGCTTCTACCAGGTTCCCTTCTAAATTCACTCCAATCGCAATTTTTACCGCAGCTTGTGTGGGTAAGGATTGAGGCTGAATGTACTGCTCAAACTTGGCAGAATCGCGCTCCTGGCGAGGCAGATCGACGCTGATATATCCAGCCTGTGGAGCAATTAAAGGAGGATCGGCTAGCCCCAACTGCACCTGCAAGTCATTAGATAATTTTAGAATCGAGTTAACTTTGACACCTGCATGGGGCTTGAGCTTGACGCGAATAAAAGCAGGAGCAACTGTTGCTCCTTGGAAATTAACATCAATCCCAAAAGATTTAAGCGTAGTAACTAATTCTTTACCAGTGCGATCGCTTTTGAGTGTCGAATTTTTTGTGTTTTCTTCTAACTTGTCACTAGGAGTCTCTGACTCCTCAGCCTCGTACCCAGGTTGAGCCTGGGTACGAGAATATTGAGGCTCCGCCTCAGCATCAAAAAAGCTTTGACACTTTGTTTGCTGAGGGCAAATATCACAGAGATGTGACTGGCTTGTCGGCGGCGGTGGATTAGTTTGAGGAGGTTGCCACTTTAGCCATTGCCGCATTTGTTGTAATTTATGGGGAATCAGTTGATGCACGGTTTCTGCTAGCTGTTCCCATGAAAAGTAATATTCTTTAAACTCTGGCAAAACACTGTAAACAGCTGCATCAACAGGCGAGTTGTGCTTAGCCCAAAGCATATAACTATACAAGGCAACCTGAGCTAATTGAGATGCTAAATCTACAGGCTGATAAGTTTTGAATTCGACTACACAAAGGCGTTGAAGTTCAAAGTTAAAGATTAAGCTATCAAATTCTCCCACTACCTTTTGCAGCGAACCATCAGGCAGAGGGAAGTTATGCTCAATACTACATTCTTGTGAAACAAAAGTTTCATGAATCACTGACTCTGCACTGCAATAGTGCCGATTTACTACCAGCAACTCTGCCCAACGCTGGATCAGTCCTTTTAATCCTTGCCACAACTGAAGCATTGCTGGTGCTTTGCTTGGCTGTTTTTGAATAATTGTTTGTAAGAAAGGGAAAAATACTAGTTCATAAAATATCTGCTGCATTTGAGAAGCAACATCTTCTACATTCAACTTTGCCAAATCTTGTTTAAAAATAGCTAATAATCTAGGTTCTTGCTGAGCTAAACTAACAAATTGAGCAGCTAATTTATGAAAAATGTTGCCAATTCCGTTAGAAGTATGATTTGGTAAAAATAAAGTTTCTCCCCCAAAATGGTGATTTAAATAGAATAGGCGCGGACACTCAAAACCAACTCTAACTTTAGTAGCACTGAAAGATAAATTTTTAGTTTGAGAAATATTACTCTTTGGAGTATAATTACTATTGCTAAAAAGTTCTATTAAACGGCGATGCACCTGAGCCAGGTAAACCACATCCATCGTGGCATAGTGTAGCTGTTTTGGAGTGAGCGATCGCTTTCCCCAATCGCTTGCTTGTTCTTCCTTATCTACATTGTTAAAATTGCACAGTTGTGCTGCTAAAGTTTTTAATTTCAAATCTGTTACTTGCAGCACATCTTTCGATATTTTCTGAGCTAGTTTATAAGTACAAATAACATTTTTGGCTTGCTCTCTGCCCAGAAACCTTAAATCGTAGTTAGCATTGTGAAATATCTTTGTAATGTTTGGATTTACCATGATTTGATTGATGAAATATGCCACTAAATCAGGTTTATCCAATACGTCTAAAATATAAACGCGATCGCCTGTCAAATCTTTAGGATCGCCCAAAACCTGAATCAGAGACAGACGAGGACGATTCGTCTGCCAGTCAGCAACTTCTGTATCTAACCACAGCGCTTTAGCAGTAGTTAATTTAGCGATAGTTGAACTAATTTCGGTAGTTTCTGTTAGGTATATCATTGACTAATATCATTTACGATCTACAAAACTAGCTTTTAGGTATAAGGCATACCAACTGCTTTTCTTTAGAATCTTTGGGATTGAGCAGTTGAATTTGTTTAGTCTGACAGAGATGCTGAATTAACTGCTCGACTTGAGTTTCACTTATTTGAGGAAACTTATCTACGGTATTATGAATTAAGGTTTGTAGCCCTAAAACTTTTTGAGTTATGGCTAAACTCAATAAAAATTCTCTAACTAGCCGATCCTTGTCTACAGTTCCGCTGCCCTTTTTACTACCGTTACCGCTACTTGGGATAATATTTAAATCCTGCAACAAAGGACAGTCAGACAAAACTTTTGACTCTTGGATTAGATTTTTTAAATTTTTCAGTCCAACGATTTCGCCTCCAACAACCAAATCTCCCTCACGAGCATCTTTAACTAAACTATAGTAGGTCGCTAAGTAATGAACTGAGGTAAGATTGGGCTTGATGTGTGGATGGGAGGAGCCTGTGAAGATTTGCTGATATAGTTTATAACCCTTGAGAGCTGATTGGCCTACGCCTTCAAATCGAATTAATTGCAGAGATTGACATAGATTTTGCTGAACTGTCTTTTGACAGGCATTCATGACATTGAAAAACGTTGCCATGTTAGGATCTTCTGTCCAAACTACGCCAAACCGATGACGCTGGCTTGGTGGTTGATAGCTCAAGGAATAACTGCTAAATGTTGGGCTGAGCAATAATTTATGTTCGCTCTCTATTTCTAATGCAGTTAAGGCTTCTTGCAGCATTTGAATGAGTTCTAGAGATGAAAACTGACGAATTCGTGTAATTCTTTGCTGAGCTTTTGTGAATTCATCAACCCATTTCAATTTAAAAGCTGCTAGTAAGTCTGTAGGAGCGTCAATGTTTGATATCGGTTGAAATGGTTCGTTACTACCTTTAAATAACCATTCTTTATATTGTTGAAATACATCGCGTCCAAACTTTAGCACATTTCTTGGCGTAGTTTTACCGCCAGGAAATTTAGCTTCCAAATATTGCTGTTTTAAAGGATAAATAGAGGAAGATGGTTGAGGGATTGCTTGATGGTGTAAAGGAAATAAACGAGTTGCCAAAAGTGCTTCTGCTTCAGGTAATTTAATTTGTTTTAAAGCAACTTTTTCATCGATACGATCTTTGTGGGATTGATCGATTCGCCCTTGATTTGACCTCCAGGTATCAGTAGTAATGCTAATAAGGATCAAAAAGTTTTTTCCTTCACCGTGAATTTTAGTATTGACACTAAATAAGGTTTGTAGATCGAGCAAGCCGTCTGACAGACGAGCAATGCTTTCTAGTTGGTCGAAGCACAGTACAATTGGTTGGGTGTCGGCAGCAATTCTGCTAAAGTTAGCTAAAATCTCGTGTGCGCCTTCTTCTGTCTGAATAGAATTTTTGATCTTTAAGGTTTGCAAAGATTCTTCACTTAAGTCTTCTCCTCGCAACCAGTCACAGGCTAAGGTATACTTTTCTGGTTCGAGAAGATCGTGTAGCACTCCAAAGAAACACTCGGTATTGTAAAGACTTACTTGTTTATCTGTGTTGTCTTTGAGTTTTTTGATAAATTTTTGCCGATCGCTTCTAATTAAGTCAAAGACATCATCCTTGAGAATTCGCTCTTTTACACTGCGTTGCTCGATCGCAGATAAAACACTTTTGAGCCAAAGCAGTAATTGAGAATTTTGTTGCCCATCTGGAACTTGTATCAAGCTATCTACGGTGTAACGCAAGATATGCCGCCAGATGCGATCGCTTTGAGGAAATGGAGGAATATAAGCGAAAAATGCTTTATGATTAAATGCTTTCTTCAGCCTACCTAAAAGATAGGTTTTGCCAGAACCAGGATCGCCGTTAAGCATTAGAGTGCGCGTGCAACGATCTTTGGCTACCCCTTCGAGAGTTGCTTCGATTTGTGCGATCGCATCGGTATGGATAGACTCAATAGTAGGTTCTTGGTTTTGCTGTTTGTGCCAAAAGTTGACTGCTGAATAGTTATCAAACGGGTTAATACTTTTGAGAACGATCTCATCAATGGATGTCATAGAGCTAATACCTCTGCTGTGCTGCTAATGCTAAAGTGCTAATAACTAAAAGTTGTTATTTAGTTGAGTTGAATAAAAAACAACGGACTACCCGCAGATTGGAGTATTCCTGCATTAACTTGTTCTGAGGAGTAGCGGCTTGCTTCTACCAGCGCACTCAACTCAATTCGATCGCCCTTTTGCAAACGATAAAGTGCCCGATCTAATTCTTCCCGTGACAGTTGGGATTCCAACTTTTGGCGCAGATGAAAAATTGGCAAATAATTTTCTGTAGCCAACTGGCGATCTAAATTTTGGATAAGTTGTAAAATCTCTTCGTCGCTAGGCTGACTTTCAGATCCAGAAGTTTGAGAGGAAATCCCATTTCTTCCATTTTTTATTGACGGCGAAACTGGATTTTGTAAGGATTTTCGGAAAAAGCGACAGTAATTGTTCAGCATATCTAAGCTAATGCTTGCAGAACCTTTGGGGTTATACTCATTTTGTAAAAATTCTTGTCCTCGTGCTGAAAGCCAGACTTCTTTGATTTTGGTTTCTACCTCGATCAAACCCCGCTCTTTTAAACTTTGAATAACTGCCTGTCGCCCTCCTGCTGGAATATTTGTCTTACCAGGAGTAATTTTTTCTTTTTCACTTGCCCGCAGCACTTTGAGTTCTTGCTCTGACACTGGTAAGGTGGCTGGAGCTAGCTTCAACAAAGCTTTTCCTGCGGGAGTAATCTTGAGTTTTATTACTTCGTTGGAACATTCCACCAAACCGCGAACGCATAGTTGACGACAAGTTTTTTCTCTTTGTGATGCTTTGGTTTGATTATTAAGTTGAATTTTAGACAACGAAGTCCGATAATTATCAAAGCCTAATAATTTCAAAACAAACTTATGTTCGAGCGTGTCCATACCTTCTCCTATTTCACTCAAAAATAATTTTGACAATTGCATTCACTCAAATAACTCAAATAGCAACATATCCAGAGCATTGAGATCTGCTGCAAAAGGCATAATTTACACTGTAAATTACAACTATATATTGATAAATAGCCACCATTTTTTTATTCCTAAGTAGGAATAACTACTTAAATCTTATTTAGGCAAGAATTAAAACGTCATCTGTATTTTTATGTAAAAATAAAACTAAGTATTATTAATTTTTAGAAAA
>QQTW01000091.1_pt1 | contig 49186 bp, 43 predicted proteins | sample 1904831 | NCBI WGS metagenome assembly QQTW01 (sample SAMN09435610, study PRJNA476489) | Subsurface metagenome, whole genome shotgun sequencing project.
GTGTCAGGCTGTAGAGGGAATTGCGCGTCAGCCAGAAGCGGAAGGTAAAATTCGCGGTACCTTGCTACTGAGCTTGGCATTCATGGAAGCGCTAACAATTTACGGTCTAGTAGTTGCCCTAGTACTACTATTTGCTAACCCCTTCGCATAATTATCGATCTTTAGAGGCGCGCGATCGTCGCGCGTCTTTTTAACGCAACTTAATGCAAGTCCTTCTTATTACTTGACCCCGGAGAATTGGCTTACTGGGGCAACGAACTATGACATACTGGATAACTCTATTAGCTGTAGAAACTGGCAAACAGGGGGGGCTATTTGACCTTGATGCTACCCTGCCTCTAGTGGCAATACAGTTTCTAATTCTGGTTTTGATCTTGAACGCGACTTTTTACAAGCCCCTAGGCACAGCAATCGATCAGCGGAACGATTATGTCCGTAAAAATCAATTAGATGCCCAGGAACGCTTGGCAAAAGCTGAACAGATGGCGAAGCAATACGAGCAAGAGCTAGCCGCAGCAAGAAAGCGATCGCAAACAATTGTGGCAGAGGCACAAGCAGATGCCCAAAAGATTGCAGCAGAAAAAATGGCAGAGGCACAACGAGAAGCCCAAGCACAACGAGAACAAGCATCTCAAGAAATTGAGCAGCAAAAACAAGCAGCTATGGCTTCGTTGCAGCAACAAGTAGATGCCCTCAGTCGCCAAATTTTGGAGAAGCTGTTAGGGGCTGAGTCGATGGCTCAACGCTAGGAGTATAAGCAACTAGCAAGTTCGCAGTCATTAGTCATTGGTTAAGAGTTGTAGACAAACAAAAATTGACTTACAACAAATAACAAATGACAAAGGACACTCGTACAAAAGACGAAAAGCTAGCAGCGCCTTAGCGTTACACATATAAAAGTAAAGGCTTGGATCTGAGTTAGGAAACCCAAGCTTGGCAAGAAAGCAGCGCAGTTGTGGATGGGTATGATGGGAAGTTTTTTGTGGTCAGTAGCAGAAGTTAGCACTTTCTTGGCTGAAGCGGCAGAGGTAGGAGAAGAAGGCGGGTTTGGCCTGAATTTTGATATTTTAGAAACAAACCTGATTAACCTGGTGATAATTATTGGAGTGCTGTTGTACTTTGGCAGCAAGGTTGTAGGTAAAACCTTGAGCGATCGCCGCGAAAGAATTGAAACAGAAATTGTAGCGGCAGAAAAACGCGCCTCCGATGCCGCAACAGCACTACAAAAGCAGCAGCAAAACTTGGCTTCAGCCCAAGTGGAAGCCGAAAAAATTCGCGCCAATGCTGAACAAAGCGCTCAAAGAGCAAGAGAAAACATTCTGACTGGAGCAACAGCAGATATTCAACGTTTGAAAGAGGCAGCAAGCCAAGATCTAAACTCGGAAAGAGAAAGAGCGATCTCTTCTTTACGAGCCTCAGTAGTCGCTATGGCTTTACAAAAAGTCGAATCCCAATTGCAAACCGGAGTAGACGAATCTACTCAACAAAGATTAATTGACCGCAGCATTGCGCTACTGGGAGAACGTTGATGAAAGCAGTAAATGAACAAGTAGTAGAGCCATATGCACGGGCGTTGATGTCTGTAGCGCAAGGTAATAACCTCACAGAACCGTTTGGTGAAGACGTGCGATCGCTACTCAACGTGCTGCAAACCTCAGAGCAATTTCGTGATTTTCTCGCTAATCCCTTTATCAACGCTGAAGATAAAAAGGCTGTAATCGGACGAGTGGTGGGTGATAGCGTTAACCCCTCTATCCGCAACTTCTTGATGCTGCTGGTAGATCGGCGACGCATTATATTGCTGGAAGGAATTTGTCAGCAGTATCTAACTCTATTGCGACAGCTAAATCAAACCGTTCTGGCTGAAGTTACCTCCGCAGTAGAACTCAACGAAGCCCAACAGCAGTCAGTCCGCGATAAAGTCATATCGATGACTAATGCCCGCTCTGTTGAAATTGAAACCAAGATCGATCGCGACTTAATTGGTGGTGTGATTATAAAAGTCGGCTCTCAGGTAGTTGACGCTAGCATTAGAGGGCAGCTGCGCCGCCTTTCCCTGCGTTTAAGTAGTAGCACATAAAAAAGTATGAAGTGTGAAGTATGAAGGATGAAGTAAGAAATTCAATCTTTACCCTTCAGCCTTCAGCCTTCAGGCTTTCCCTAATCCTTAATCCCCGATTTCTCAACGAATAACACTAATCATGATCAGCATTAGACCTGACGAAATCAGCAGCATTATTCAGCAGCAAATTGAGCAATACGACCAAGAAGTTAAAGTTGCTAACGTCGGCACCGTATTGCAAGTAGGTGACGGTATTGCCCGCATTTATGGCTTAGAAAAAGCTATGGCGGGAGAACTATTGGAGTTTGAAGACGGCACAGTTGGCATCGCCCTCAACTTGGAAGAAGACAACGTGGGTGCGGTGCTAATGGGCGCGGGTCTGGGAATTCAAGAAGGTAGTTCTGTCACCGCTACAGGAAGAATTGCTCAAGTACCAGTGGGAGAAGCCTTGGTCGGACGGGTTGTGGATGCTCTCGGTCGTGCAATTGACGGCAAGGGAGACATCAATACTGGAGAAACCCGTTTGATTGAATCTTCAGCACCAGGGATTATTGCCCGTCGTTCCGTATACGAACCAATGCAAACCGGAATCACCGCTATTGACGCGATGATTCCAGTTGGTAGAGGACAGCGAGAACTGATTATCGGCGATCGCCAAACTGGTAAAACTTCGATCGCTGTAGACACGATCATCAACCAAAAAGGTGGAGATGTAATCTGCGTCTACGTTGCGATCGGTCAAAAGGCTTCGACTGTAGCTAACATCGTAAACGTTCTGCAAGAAAAGGGCGCGATGGAATACACCATTGTCGTTGCTGCTAACGCCAATGAACCTGCTACCCTTCAATACTTAGCTCCTTACACTGGGGCAAGTGCGGCTGAGTACTTTATGTACAAAGGCAAAGCTACCCTAGTCATTTACGATGATTTGTCCAAGCAAGCCGCAGCCTATCGTCAAATGTCCTTGCTGCTGCGTCGTCCACCCGGTCGGGAAGCTTACCCCGGAGATGTGTTCTATCTCCACTCCCGCTTGTTGGAACGGGCAGCTAAATTGAGTAACGAACTGGGTGAAGGCAGCATGACCGCCCTGCCAATTATTGAAACTCAGGCAGGTGACGTATCTGCTTACATTCCCACCAACGTGATTTCGATCACCGACGGTCAGATCTTCTTGTCTTCTGACTTGTTTAACTCCGGTCTGCGTCCGGCTGTAAACCCTGGTATTTCCGTGTCACGGGTGGGTTCGGCGGCGCAAACAAAGGCAATGAAAAAAGTTGCAGGGAAATTGAAGCTGGAACTAGCCCAGTTTGATGACCTGCAAGCCTTTGCCCAGTTTGCTTCGGACTTGGATAAGACCACTCAAGATCAGCTAGCACGAGGCGAACGGTTGCGGGAACTGCTGAAGCAGCCCCAGTACTCGCCGCTAGCAGTGTTTGAGCAAGTAGCTATTCTTTACGCTGGTCTTAACGGCTATTTGGATGAGATTCCGACAGAAAAAATTACCACCTTCGCCCAAGGGCTGCGGGAATACTTGCAAACCAGCAAGCAGCAATACGTCGATATCGTCCGCAATCAAAAGCAATTAAATGACGAAGCCGAAAAACTGTTGAAGGAAGCGATTGTCGAATACAAGCAAACCTTCATGGCAGCAGCATAAGAATTTTGGATTTTGGAGCCTTGGATTTTGGATTAAATCTAAAATCCAAAGTTCCAAATCTAAAATCTAAAATCTAAAATCTAAAATCGGATCATGGCTAATCTCAAAGCAATACGCGATCGCATTCAGTCGGTCAAAAATACCAAAAAGATTACAGAAGCGATGCGCCTAGTGGCTGCTGCTAGGGTGCGTCGCGCCCAACAACAGGTAATTGCCACCCGCCCCTTTGCCGATCGCTTGGCACAAGTGCTATACAATTTGCAAGGTCGCTTGCAGTTTGAAGATGTAGACTTACCTTTGCTGAATCAACGGGAAGTTCGCTCCGTTGGGTTATTGGTAGTTTCAGGCGATCGCGGTTTGTGTGGTGCGTACAATACCAATGTTATTCGCCGTGCCGAAAACCGTGCCAAGGAACTCAAAGCTGAGGGCTTGGACTATAAATATGTACTGATAGGGCGCAAAGCTAACCAGTATTTCCAACGCCGTAGCCAGCCCATCGACGCCAGATACACAGGTTTAGAGCAAATTCCTACCGCCGCAGAAGCTTCTAGAATTGGTGACGAGCTACTTTCCTTATTCCTGTCGGAAAGCGTAGATCGGATCGAGCTAGTCTATACAAAATTCGTCTCCCTAGTTAGTTCTAGACCAGTAGTACAAACCCTACTACCACTTGATGCTCAAGGTCTAGAAACAGCAGATGACGAAATCTTCCGACTCACAACTCGTGGCGGTGAATTTGAGGTTGAAAGGCAAAAAGTTTCTACCACAATGCGATCTTTTCCACGCGATATGCTGTTCGAGCAAGATCCCGTGCAAATTCTCGACGCTCTTTTACCTTTATACCTAAACAATCAGTTGTTAAGGGCTTTACAAGAATCAGCAGCCAGCGAACTGGCGGCGCGGATGACAGCAATGAACAACGCTAGCGATAACGCCAGCGATTTGATTGGTACCCTCAGCCTCTCTTATAACAAAGCACGGCAAGCCGCAATTACTCAAGAAATCCTTGAAGTTGTCGCTGGCGCTCAGGCATTGACCTAAGTCAACTGCATATTTGTTAAAAAAAGTCAAATAAATAGGGTGGGCAATACCCACCCTATTTATTTGCTTATACTCTCGTTCCCTGGCTGATTTTAAGCCCCTCTTCACCCCCCTAATTCCCGCCTTTTAGGGGGGAGTCCATATGTTCCCTCCCCTTCTAGGGGAGGGTTAGGGAGAGGTGGAGAGGGGTTAGGGTGAGGCCAGGCTAGGGTTCATCAATGAGAGTTGGCAATGAAAGTATTAATTATTATTTAGTCAGGAGTAACATCCTTTGCCATGTCCATGTAGTCAGACGGATTGCCCGTCGCTTTTGATTCTGTTTTTGTCTCCTGTGGCTCTGACATTTTATAATCTGGAGCAGTAGCAGCCTCAGCCGCTTTTTGCCCTTCACTAGTGCGGTCTATATCACTAACACTATATTGCTGAGCCGCTTCGTAGTCTCCCTCAATATCAACAGTTGGTGCTTTTTCTTCACCTGCGGCTATCCGTTCGGCAGCTAGCTGTGCGTCTTGAGTAGGAGCTTGATCGGCGTTGGGCTTAATTTCATCAGGCATAGGAAACTCCTATTTAGATTTCTTTATTATTGCCGTAATTTTATAAAGCGATCGCCCACGTTTATAACCGCATTGAGATAGATTTTCAACTTACCCGTATCCCCCACTTCTCATAGCGATCCCTGCTACTTTGGGAGTAAGTTTTGTTGATGAAAGTATCTCTCTTGGAGGGCGACTTCGATCTATTAACTCTGGTAAGCCTGATCTGGAAAGTTTCAATTTACCTTGGAGATGAATTATGACTGAAAGTTTTAATAAGAATAGCTCTCAAGCACGTTCACAAGAAACTCAAAAAGTAGTACAAGATTTTAATGCTTTAGATACTGATGCCAAACTTGCTTGGTTTTATTTAGTTTATAAAGAAATGGGAGACGCAATTACCCCAGCTGCCCCCGCTGCTACTGAGCCTGAATTAGCTCCTATGCTAATGGGTGATTATTTTGAATTGTCAGATGATGAACAACTGGCAATTATGCGCCAAATTGTTAACCGCGAAAACACAGATTATTCCCATGCCTATGGAGCAATAAAAGAAAATAATCAGCTAATGGTTTGGTATGCTTGGGCGCAAGCAATGGGGAGAACAGTGGTTGATATGCCCCAGAACTATCAGGCAACAGAAGCAGTTAACAATCTGCTTTCCCAAATAGAAGGACTTGAATTTGAGGATCAAATTTCCATATTCCGAACGATTGCTGGTGAAATGGGTTATACCGATGTTAAGCCAATAGAAACCCAAGCACAAACGGGTAAAACGGCGAGTCTCTAGATTGGCTAGTATGCGGTCGCATCAATTAGATTTTCGTTCGGTTTTAATTAATCCGAATTCTTAACAATTACTTTTTTTTTACAGCCTGCTAGTGCGGGCTTTATTTTTTTTTAGAGGCGCGAACGAATCTTCTTGACGCAAAATAGAAAATTTAATATTGACGTTTTGTTTGTTTGCTGCTATAAATTCTCCAAACAATTTTTTCTTTCATATCTGATATTGGGGGCTTCAAACTATCTACGAGGCGAGATGCTTCTTAAAATCGCAGATAGCTCTTTTCGGAAGAAAACTGTTTATCTCATTAGATTTAAAAAATATTTAAATAAATCTCCGTATTTTTACATTTTAGTTTTGTAAAGAACAAAAAAATAGATATTTCTACTGAGGGTAGTCAAGGTTTGTATAAGCATAATCCATATAGATAACAGTTATAAATCCGATGGGAGATATTTCCACTGGCAGGTTCAATGAATTAATCTGACCAGGAACTTTATTTAACCCTAACTCTTAACTAACTCTTAACTAAGAGTAAACAACTAGTATAAGGAAATACAAAGGCTATGTCTATACAGCTACGTCCAGAACTTGGTGAGTTTAACAGTATTGTTTGCTTTAAAGCCGTAATTACGGGGATGGAAGACTCGCTGGGCGAAAAAGCAACAGCGATCGCGCTCATTGCAGCAGGTCGTGCGCGTGGCAAAAAACTTGTACAAGAGTTGGGTTTAAACAATTCCCAAATCTCTTTGGATGAAGCAGGATCTAGGTTGTCTCAAGCCTTGGGTAAAGACGGAACTCGGCTTTGCAAAATTGACAAAATCATCGAACAAGGAGATGTCATCCAAGTTTACACCTCAGAAACTGTCTGTTCTGCTGGCGAACCCCAAGGCTCATCACGCAGTTGCACCTTTACTTTAGGTGCAGTTTGGGGAGCGGTAGAGCAAGTAACTGGTAAGCGCTTACAGGGTAAACATACTGAATCTGTACTGCGCGGCAGCAGCCACGACATATTTGAGTTTAAACCATTGGGATAGCAGGATTTTGGTTAGGGAGTCATGTTGTTAGCTCCACAGCAATTACTAACAACAGCCCTAACCTGATTAAATTGCATACTCAATCAGCAACAAATCACAATCTAAATTCCACTAATCAAAAAAGGCAAAGGTTACTGTAATGGCATTCAATTCTTCTAAGATCGGAAGCATTTTGCAAAATTTTGTTTCTGGCACTCCCGACATTCAGGGCGCGGCGCTTGTTTCTCCAGACGGTCTACCTTTGGCTGCTACCTTACCTGGCAACATGGACGAAGAAAGAGTATCAGCTATGTCTGCTGCAATGCTTTCTCTGGGCGATCGCATTGGCGCTGAGTTAGCTAGAGGTACTATCGATCGGATTTTTGTTGAAGGCAATAAGGGTTACGGCATTTTGACTGGCTGCGGTGCAGATGCTGTACTGCTAGTCTTGGCAAACGAAGCCGCTAAGCAAGGATTGCTAATGCTAGAAATCAAGCGCGTTCGTTCAGAATTGCAGCTAGTTTTGAGCTAGTAGTTCAGCTTTCAAACTTTAAAGATGGGATTACTAAGCTGTTATACATTTGGGTGAAAAAGTTTTTATAAGTTCAATAGCTAGAACATTTTTTGCTCTTTCTCTCACTTTAAAAAGGTAACCCAAATGTTATTATAGGCAACCCAAATTAAACATTCTTTGGAAACATCTACTCTGTTACTGCTGCGTTTCTTTATTAGTAAAGTCCAATGGAAATCATGCGATTAGTTGTGACAGGAACTATGGGGGCTGGAAAATCCACCTTCATTCGTTCTGTCAGTGAAATTGAAGTTGTAGACACAGATCGTCAAGCAACAGATGAAACAGCATTGCTGAAGGAAAAGACAACAGTTGCTTTTGATTTTGGTCGACTGCAATTTGGTTCTGATATGGCGTTGCACCTTTACGGCACACCTGGTCAAACTCGATTTGATTTCATGTGGGATATTCTGATTCGAAAGGCTCACGCTTATGTATTGCTAGTAGCCGCCCATCGGCCGAGTGAGTTTCGTTATGGTCGTAGAATTGCCAACTTTATGAATCAGCGGATGCAGATTCCGATGATTATCGGTTTGACTCATACAGACTGCCCAGGAGCTTGGTCTGAGGAAAATATTGCTCTCGCTCTTGGCTATACAGATGAGAACAATCGACCTCCATTTGTAACTGTGAATGCAACTGAAACTGCCTCTGTTGCTCAAGCTGTAATTGCTCTTGTGCAGCACTACATCCAATCTTCTATACCTGAAGAAGTGACCGCACAATAGATTTATTTTAAAGTGTAACTTTAGGTTTTTGTGCAAAATACAATGCACTTAAGTTAAATAATTATTAGTAGATTTTTGAGTTATTACCGGAAAAATATTCACTGTCAAGCAAGTAGTCTTAAAAACTACTTAAAAGGAAAAAATATGGAGCTTAAGGGTTACTTATCAGAATTTTCCTTACCGGAAATTTTTCAATTTTTAGAGCAAGGACAAAAGAAAGGATTGCTCTCAATTCGTGCCTTAGCTGCTGCTCACCATAAGGTGCAATCTTATTACATCTGGCTGCTTCAAGGTCGAATCGTGGCTGCTGCCGATCGCCTAGATGGGCAAGGTTTGCTCTCGATGATCGAGCAACGGGGTTTGGTGAACGCTGACGATGCCAGCAAAATTCCTCAAATCTGTCCCACCAATACACCACTGGGGCTGTGTCTTAAATCAGAAGGACTGCTGCAAGCCGATCAATTGACCCTACTATTCCGTACTCAGGTACTCAAGCAAGTGTCTGCCGTATTACAGATCGAAAATGGTCAGTTTGAATTTGACCCTACAGCTAGTTTGCCGCAAGCCGAGATTACAGGCTTGAGTATGCCAGCGACTGAGGTAACACTCCTGAGTTTGAGGACGCTGCAAAACTGGACAGCACTGGCAGAAAAACTGCCAGAACCGACTGTAGGTTTGCTGAAACCAATTCAAGGTCAGCCCCAAATCCGGTTAGACTCGTCTGAGTCGCAGGTGTGGGAGTTGGCAAACGGTAGGGTTTCCCTACAGCAAATGGCTAAAAAACTAGGATTCTCTGTTGAAAAAGTGCAGCAGACAGCCTTTCGCCTAATAGTAACCAATCTAGTAGAAGAAATTTTCTTGATTGAAGCCGCCGCAGGTTCTGCTGTGGCAGAAACTCCTGTGTTAAAGGAAAATTTACCATCACCAATAGCCGAATCCTCTAGCACATCTAAAGCTAGTAATTCGTTGATGACAGCAGCAAATGCTTTTGGAGGAAACAATTTATCATCACCAATGGCAGAATCCTTTAGCACATCTAAAGCTAGTAATTCGTTGGCGACACAAAATCCTCCTAAAGGAAACAATTCAGCCAAACCAGTGGTGGAAGCCTCTAACAAAGCTGCTGTTAGTCAATCGTTCCTCCACAATTTAGTTGGTTTCCTCAAAGGTAAAGTGTAGGAGCTAGTGGTAAGTAGTAGCCGGTAGTTATTTTTAATTGCGAATTGCGTTCACGAAGTGTAGCGAAGCGTTTATTGTGAATTGCGAATTTATTTATGATATTGCCACTTCCTGACCAATCTCTTCTGGAGTCAGATGCGAGTGGATTACTTCACCATCGCGGAACCAAACGATGCGCTGGGTTTGCCTTGCCACATCTGGTTCGTGAGTAACCATGATAATGGTAATCCCACTTGCATTTAGTTCCCTAAATATTTGTAAAACTTCTTGAGTGGTGCGGGAATCAAGCGCGCCAGTCGGTTCATCTGCTAATAGTAATACGGGCCTGTTGACAATAGCACGAGCGATCGCTACCCTTTGCTGCTGTCCGCCTGAAAGTTGATTGGGTTTGTTGTTGAGGCGATTTTCTAAACCTACGCGCTTCAAAGCCACAATTGCGCGATCGCGACGTTCGGCAACCTTAATTCCAGCATAAACCATCGGCAGCATCACATTTTCTAACGCACTCAGTTGCGGCAACAGGTGAAATTGTTGGAAGACAAAGCCAATTTTCAGGTTACGGATGTGGGCTAAATCTGTATCATCCAGTTGTGCTACATCCAAATTATCTAAGTAATAGTGTCCCTCACTGGGTCGGTCAAGACAGCCGATAATATTCATTGCTGTAGACTTGCCAGAACCAGAAGCTCCCATAATGGCGCAATATTCGCCTTGTTCCACAACTAAATTTACATCTGACAAAGCTCTAACTTCTGTTTCTCCAAAACCGTAGATTTTAGAAATATTTTCTAAGCGAACAATAACTGAATTGTTTGAAGAAGTAGTAGAGGCAGATTTAATTAAATTGCCTGTTTGATTATGGGTATCTTTAGTGAACTCGCCCTTATGAGAGTTGGATGTAGAAATGTTATTTTTTGACATTTTAATGATGAAGGCTAAAGGATGAAGGCTGAAGGCTAAAGGATGAATGATGAATGGTGAATTCATCATTTTTAAGCGCTTCTGAGGGCAACAATTGGATCGAGTTGGGCGGCGCGACGGGCTGGAACTACGCCAAAAATCACCCCAATAGCACCAGAGATCCCAACAGCCAAGCCGACTGCTACGGTTGAAACTCCCGCCTGAAATGGAGTTAGCACCCCAATCAGTAAAACTCCACCAACACCCAAACTAGTTCCTAATAAACCACCAGCAGCAGAAAGCATCACCGCTTCAATCAAAAATTGAATCAAAATATCGTGCTGGGTAGCACCGAGGGCTTTGCGCAGCCCAATTTCTTGGGTGCGTTCGGTAACGGAAACGAGCATGATGTTCATCACACCAATACCGCCAACGAACAACGAAATTCCTGCGATCGCTGCTAACATAGCTGTCAATGCACTTGTAACAGTACCAGCGATTTGTAAAACATCCTTCTGGCTTTGAACGCTAAAGTCATCTTCCCTAGTAATTTTGTGCCGCAACCGCAGCAGATTTTTAATTTGAAAAGTGGCGGCTTCCACACTGGCATCATTTTTCGCCGAAACCGAGATGAAGGTTAAATTTACCCCATAGGGAGAATTTTTTCCAATAATCCGGCTTGCCATTGTACTGACTGGGATATAAGCACTATCATCATAGTTCGTCCCCAGCACTGAGCCTTTGGACTCCATTACTCCAATCACTGAGAAGGTGACATCTTTAATTCTTACCTGCTGACCGACAGGATTTCGATTAGCAAAAAGTCGGTTTGCTAAGTCTGAACCAAGGGTAACAACTCGATCGCTTCGCTTCAAGTCCAATTTATTCAAAAATCTACCGCGATCGGCATCAAAGTTCCGAACTATGGTATATTCTGGCGTTGTGCCGACAATCGTGCTGTAGGTATTTTTGTTGCGGTATGTAACTAATTCTCTAGATTGAAGTTGAGGAGCGACTTTATCTACTGTTGGCACTTGAGTTGCGATCGCTTCTGCATCTTCTAAAACTAAAGTTTTTGGTAAATTAATTGTTGTCCTTTGAGCATCACGATTGCCAGGAACTATAAATAATACATTAGTTCCTAGAGACTCAAACTGCCCAGTTACAAACTTTTGCGCTCCTTGTCCAATTCCCACCATCGCAATCACCGAAGCGTTTCCAATGATTATTCCTAGCATGGTGAGACTGCTGCGCAGCTTGTTAGCTAGCAGCGTATTTGTTGCCATTTTGACACTTTCAAAAATGTCCATTTTTTAAATTATGAATGATGATTATGAATGATGAATTATGAATAAGTCCTAAATAAGAAAAATTAGTGAGTAAAAAGCAGTAAAAAGTAACAATCAAAAATTACTACTTATCAGTTAATACTTTTTTCCACTATTTAGCATTCAGCATTCATCATTCATCATTAGTTTTTGGTTGCTGATCTTTAGGGAGATTAATAAAGACGCGATCGCCCTCTTTCAAACCTGACACAATTTGAGTTCGATCTTGAATACTTGAACCTATTGTTACTGAGCGAAACTCAGGTTTGTTATTCTTACCTGGTACTAGCACCCCGATCTGACCTTTTTCAGTCACAATCGCCACCGTTGGTACTACTAAGGCATTGTTGAGGTTTGCTCCTAAAAACGTTAAGTCTACATTCATTCCAGAGAGCAATTTATCTTTACCAGAATCGAGATCGACTCGTACTTGGAAAGAGGTAACATTTTGCTCAACTACAGCTTCGGGAGAAATCAAGCGAACGTGACCTTTGAATACTTGATCTGGATAAGAATCAGCAACGATTTCTACTTGTTGTCCTTGTTTAATTCGTCCGATATCAGCTTCTGGAACTTCTGCCAAAACTTCTAAACCACGAGCGATCGCCACAACCGAAGACGAAGTTGCTGAAGCCGTGCTGGAAGCAGAAGTTGTTGGTGTAACAAATGCTCCCTCTGTAGCGTATTTTTGCGTTACAATCCCGGCGAAGGGTGCGCGAACAATTGTGTCTTCGAGCTTCACTTGTACCGCCTTCAACTCACCACGAGCGCCAGCAGTAGCTGCTTTAGCCTCGGCAATCTCCTCCGGACGACTGCCATTTTCTAGCTGTTTTAAAGCTTCCCTAGCTTCTGCTACTGCTGCTTGTCTTTGGGCTATTTCCTCAGTACGAGAGCCTATGCGCACTTGTGCCAGCCGTCTTTGCGCCTCTGTTAAGCTAGCTCTAGCACTGCGATCGTCTGCTAAAACTTCATCGAGCTTATCTTGAGAGATTGCTCCTTGCTGATAGAGTTTGCGATTGCGCTCTACCCGACTACTAGCTAAATTCACTCGTGATTGAGCAACATCTACTTGAGCTTGAGCCTGTTCGATTTCCTCTGGCCGTCCACTGCGAGCTGCTTCTAGCTGGGCTTGGGCTTGAGCTTGACGCGCTCTAGCTTGAGCAATTTCTTCTGGGCGAGTCCCAGCAAGAGCCAGATCTAACTGGGCTTGGGCTTGGGCAAGCTTAGCACGGGTTTGGATGAGTTGCGCTTGCAGATCGGAACTATCCATCCGCGCAATAATTTGCCCTGCTTTTACCTTGTCTCCCTGTTCTACGAGCAAATCAACTAGCACCCCAGACGTTTTGGGACTAATGTTAACGCTCTGAACTGGTACGACTTTACCGCTAGCATTAATTCGCAAAGTGACATTTCTCGCTTCGGCGGGAACTGTCAGTTCAGCAATGTTTAACTTAGGTTTTGCTTGCTCTGTAACAAAATAAGTTGTAGAGCCAATAACTACGATCCCAGCTGCTAGTCCGATCGACCAGCGAAATGGGTGCTTGATTTTACCGATCAGGGGAAGTTTTACGTGCGTGGCAGTCATAAAAATAGAAAGTAAAGATTACCAGGTTCTCTCAAGCTCAGTAGTTGTGGGTTCGAGTGCTATAAAGTCGAGTTTTTCTTTAGGGGCTTGAATTCCTTCGTTGCCGTTCTCTTAAAGGTTATGTCTGCTGAACTCGTGCGTACAACAGACATATGTGTTAATATTGCACCTACTAAATATTGATTCACTAATATTTCATACACTTACCATCGTAGCGGTTGCTACTCTAGGGCGGGTAGACCGCAATGCGTAATATTTGCCCATTTAAGTTAGCGATCGCCGCTCTTGTCTTAGCATTAAAGACTGAAGATTGGCAGTAGGTATCGATCGCACTTGCTAGACTTTGCTGCCGATTGGCGAGAGTATGGTTTAAGCTAACTGAAGATTATTTAGATTGAGGCTGAAACCGTGCCAAAGCGCAACTACTGGCTGTCTTTCCTTGTAATTATGGGTTTAGGAAGCATGGCTACGCCTGCACTAGGGCAGGCACTTGTACCTCATACAATGCAACTAGATTCTGCCCAATTGGAAAAGCAAGGTTTGTTTCTGGCACAGGAAGCATATCAGCTAGCACAATTTCAACAGTTTGAACTGGCTTTGCCTAGAGCGCGACTGGCAACCCAATTAGCTCCCAAAAATTTCAAGGCGTGGACGATTTTAGGGGGTTTATATTTACAAGAGAATAAGTATAACGATTCGCTCGTCGCTTTGCAAAAGGCGCGATCGCTAGCTCCGAAAGAATCCTCAATTTTGTTCTTGATCGGTTCGGCAAACTTTCAACAAGGAAATTACAACAGGGCAATTGAGAGCTTGCAAGCTGGTTTGCAGCTAAAACCAAACGATCCCCAAGGGCTGTTCGATCTAGGTAATACTTACTACAAGATCGGTAAGCTACCAGATGCGCTCACTACTTATAACAGAGCAGTGCTGCAACCGAATTGGGAAAAATGGCCCGCAATTAACAATATCGGCTTGATCAGATACGAACAAGGTCAGTTGGATGAAGCACTCAAGCAGTGGCGCGCCGCAGTGTCGATTGAGAAGCAAGCGGCAGAACCACTACTAGCGATGGCAGTGGCATTGTATACCAAAGGCGATCGCGCTCAAGGTCTAAAAATCGGACAAGCTGCTGTCAAAATTGATGGTCGTTATGGCGATTTAGAGTTCCTCAAACAAAATCTTTGGGGCGATCGCTTGCTTGGCGATACGAAAAAGTTTTTGGCAACACCCCAAATGCAAACCGCTTTGCAGAATCGTCAAAGCCAGCCTGCTCAGATTCAATTGGTACCACAATAGAGGGGCGAGTCGCTACGCTCCAGTTTTAAGTTTTGAGTTTTAAGTTTTGAGTTAAAAAAACCTCTAGAACTTAAAACTCGCGCATTCAAAATTCAAAACTATTCACTAATAGCGCTGCACTGCAAAACTAGAGCGCAATGTTAAATCCAAATCCTTGTCTGGTTCAATCACAACGACTTCTGCTTTTTTGCGTCCTAGCACTGCCCCACCTGCGGCACCAACTCCCGTACCGAGCAACACTTCTCCAGTAGAGATGCGGCGATTGCCTGTGAGTCCTCCTAGTGCTGCACCTGCTGCGGCTCCAACTACTGCACCTTTCAAGATTGAACTGGTGTTGACTCCCTTATTAATTTTGGTAGTTTTAATTACATCAGAAGTAGCATCGATTGGTTGCCGTCTACCTTGGTATGTGACTATTTCTCTCGCCACAAACTGCGAACCTCCATCAGCAGGTTGCAGATCGCCTTCAATTAAACTGCCAGCGGGAATTAATATATCACCACTGCGGTTAGTAACATTAGCTGCTACTCTGAGGGTTAAAGGCATAGTTTCATTGGGACTGACAACGATTTTTTTTGCTTCTTTATACTGGACAGGAATCGAAGCACCAGTCCGGATTGTGGTTTGATTTAATCTCCCTGGTGAAGAGGGGAAAAGCTGGGCAGAAGCTGGCGCACTTATGAACATAGGTGCAGTTGTACCTGTTGCGATCGCTAATGCCATGAGTGCAGAACATCCTGACTGCCAGGGTTTAAAACTAGAGATAAAATTAATACTCATTTAAAGTCTCCGCTACAATCTGCCTGAATTGCTAGTAACCGAGACTGGCAAGGATATAAATTGTTCCAAGCCTAAGATTTTGACTCTTCTAGTTCTGCTACGGGTAAAAATAATGTTTCCTCAATCTGCGATCGCAGCGATCGAGTTATATAACAATCACTTTTAAGGCAGTCCAACAACAATTGATTTGCACAACAATACTGCCTTAATTTTTCCCTTTGTTTTTCATCCAACTGCCAGTCATAACCAATTTGGCGCCGATCAATCATCACCGATCTTAATTGCTCTGTCCAAGCCATCCCGTTACTTTGCCACCACTGGATAAATTTTGCCTTGTCTGGCTCTAAATCGGGTAATTGCTGTTGCAATTCGAGTAAGGCTTCACCTAATAGCGATCGCTGTTCATCATATTTTAGTCTTGGCTCCAAAGCCAGGGTAATACTTAAATCCAATACAGAGACAAACTCACTAGCCAGGGTAAAATCAATACTCAAATTAATTGCCCTAGCCAGCGCCAAGACAAGAGTGCCGTCTATTATTAAGTCAATTGCTCCAAAACGATTAAGGGCAAAAGAATTATCCAAGCTAAAGGCAAGTTCAAGAGTATCACCTGCCAGATCGAGGGCAACTTCCAAATTAGCTCGATTGACTGTTTGCCAGTGACAAGATTTTACTAGAAAAATGGTACGAGCAAGGGTGATATAAAAAGCTCGGATTGCCGCTTGTTTATAGGGTGCATTTGCACTACGAGATTTTTGGTTTGTCCAGCTAAGAATTGCTTGTAATTGCCTATCTTCAGCTACTAAATTCTCGACCTGTTGCTTCATTAAATCAATCAAATAGTTGGCATTGCGCAACATCTCTACAGTTAGCAGAAAAACTTCTCGCCATCTTTTTTCTGTAATTTGGCTTACCAATTGTTGCAAAGCTGTTTCCAATAGTTGAGGATTGGAACAAATGGCAATTTGTCTAGCTGCGAAATACTCTTGAAACGTTAAATGAGAAAAAGAGTAAATCCTTCTTGCTCTTTCCACTAATAACCCGTGTTGCAATTCAATTGACTTAATAACAGTCACGCTGTCTGTTTTCAATGTTTCTTCAGTATTAACACAGGCTAAATTACTGATATAATCAGCAATATATTGCTCTAGCTCTTGCTGTTTGAAAAAGTATTCGTTCCGCTCAAAAGTGCTAAAGGCGATTTGACTGAGCAGGTCTTGCTTTTGTTGAACAGATAAATTTTTATATACCTGAGAACGCTCGACATTTTTCTTGGTATCCCATTTCTTCAGCAACAGATTAAGCCCCTCTTGGTAAAGCTCTAACCGATTCCAAGGAAATTCTGCTGTTTCTTGAAACGTTAAGCACAGTAGTGTTAGTAACAGCGGATTATTTGCTAGCTCTTGAATCGATTCATTTTCTTGCAGCTTGTGCATGAATCTTTCACTCTTAACTGGATCGACTAGTGAAAACCAATTGCTAGCAAAATTACCGATCTGCTGAAGATCGAAATCAGAAATTTCTACTTCTGTAAAGTTATCAAAATGGTATTCTTGAGCAGCAATTCGACAGGTTATAACAAATTGATTACGCTCAAATTGACTTGCAAATTCATATATTTGCTGTAAAACTCGTTGGCTATCTTCTTCTCTAATTTCATCCAGCCCATCTAGTAAAATTAAAGCTCTACCGTGTTTTAAAATTTCATTCACCTCAAATAGCTCGATGCCGCAAGCCTGCACTAGCTGAGTTATATAAACGAGTAATGTAGGGGAATGTACGGCTTCAGCAAAGTCTTTGACTGTAATAAAAATTGGAAGTTTATTAACTTGAAATTGACCATTGCTGCATTGAAGGGCTAAATACTTCAAAAAAGTGGTTTTACCAGATCCTGGTTTACCCAGCACAATCAGCTTTGAGTACTTCTTTGCAACAGTTAGTCCAGCCACCCGTGACTCAGTTACTCTTCCTAAACCCCAGCGATTAAATTGTTCTGGCTGATTAATCTGCACTAATTGAGTTATATCTAATCGTTTATGTCCAACTATTGTCTCCAGAATGTTGACGTTGACATAAATGTCATTTAACCGAATTGGCAGGGTCATATCCAAGACTTGCATTGTGCCGCATTGGCAAATGATGCTGTCGTGACTCTTGGAGCGTACCTGTTCAACAATGGCATCCATCTGATCGAGCGATCGCTCTGCCATAGCTAGATGATCGAGATTTTGCTGTTACTACTTAAATTCCGTCGTACTAATTTAACAACAGGAGTATAATATCTAACTTTTTTTTAAATAAAAAATATATTATTTTGATTAAATCCTCCTTTAGATATATTTTTTTTACTTCATACTTCTTTTTTCAATTTGTTAGGCTTTTGCTAGCTGGTGCGTGTGTGTACGTGCAGTTCAAATGAAATCAAGGCTTTTCAAAGCCCAGCACCCGTGCTTGCATTTGTTCTACACTGCGGGGGTCAGTTTTAAATGTCACCCAGCCTTTACGGGTGGAGTGTCGGGGAAGGAAAGCAATCTCGAAGTCCGCATTTTCTTGTTCCTTGCCACCGCTTTCGAGAGTCACTTCAATATGCACTCCTTGAGCTGTCTCGTCACCGCGATTAGTCACTGATACGGGAACCACGAAGCGGTTCGATCGCGGCTGCGGCTGACCTAATTGAAACTCAATGCTGGGTGGAGCTTCTCCGAAGGTGGCACCGTCGTAAACCAGATAACCCAATGTACTTAAGACGAGGACAAGACTTGCAGCAAAGACGAGCCACTCTAACCAATTCTTTTCCAGTTTTTTCATTGCAGTAATAATCTACCAGCCGAAGCACCTAGCGTTGCGGCGACTCCTAGGACGACCGTTTGGGCTAGGCAAACAATCATACCAGTGTCGTCAAAGCGTCCAAAAAACCAAAGGATCGCGGCAGAAGCTACTAGGGCGATCGCATATGTCACAACTGCACCAAAAACGACAGTTTTGATGCCTCTAGTCTGACTAAAGCGCTCCGATCCTGTGAAATCACTATAAAACAGAATCAGTGTCGCCAGCAGTATTGAAAGTAAGGCTAATCCCAGCAGTTTCATTGCCGAAGTTTCAATCGCAATCTGGATAATTTCTTCGGTTGGAGCCACGTTGGCAGCAAATAGCACGGCTCCACATAAAGCGATCGCCAGCTGTCCGCCAAAGTCACTATTATTTTCTGTAAACAAAGGTACGGGACTAGAACTGGTATAGCTAGTTTCCCCCTTCATCCCCTTATCTTTCTCCTGCTCGCCCTCACCGCCACCTAACTGAGCTGTACCGACGGATACACCAATGGCAACGGTCATTGCTTCCACAATTACTTTACCGACAATTTCGCTAATTGGCATATCAAACTGGATCTGACCCAGCAGCCAAAGAACAATGGCGGCTATAACTAAACCGATTCCCATTTCTTCGACCGAATCAATTGCTACCTCAACCGGACTGGCAGAACGCCGCAAACCAGCATAGCGGTTATATCCTAATAGCAACGTGAAGGTGGCGAGAACGTATAAGAGCAAGCGGAAGGGATGGGTAAGATAACCAGCCCACCACACTTCCATCGTGTAGAGTAGGGGCAAACTGAACAGCAGCCCACCAACAATCCCCCGCAAATATTCTTGAAGCGATTTTGTTAGCGATCGCTCAAGCACCTTTTTATTATTCATATATGGCTTTCCCCCTACTCTCGTTTCCAGTTTCAACCTAGCTGCGAGAGGGGAAATTACTTACTTTTTATCGCATTATTGTGTTTCTTATTTAACTAGTTAATTAGTACTAAAAGTAATAATTTTTACTAAACTTATGTTAAATATATTTAAGCTTAATTATTGTTGATATTTTTTGGATTTTTAATCAATTTAGTACCCAGCTACTAGCCAAAAAGATAAAGACGCGACCGCGCGTCTCCATAGAATATCGTTTTGACAGTTTATTGCAGATACCTGCGCGGTCGCTACGCTGTTTTTTCTTTAAATCGCTATTTCTTTTTTTTAGTAGTCAAATTTTTAGTAGTCAAAAAAGTGGTGTGCATCAACAAAGAGCTACCAATTACAATTGCAATTGCTAAGCCGCCAGCAATCATATCTAAAGTTTGAGTGTTTTCCATGTTTTTATAGTCAGGAGTCAGGAGTCAGATATTGTAGGAGGCGGGTTGATCAAACATACTTGAAAGCTTTCAGGCTATCTCGTCAAACCCGCCCGTACAGGAGTCATGAGAGGGACAAGGGGATAAGGAAGAATTGCGTTCAAGAATCTAGTCGTTAGAAATCAACACCTTGTTTCAGTTCTACCCCACTATTAGCATAGTGTTTATGACAAAAGACTTCAGAGTGTACGTTAGCTAAATCGAAATATGCTGGGGGATTTTGGCAGCGCCCAGTAATGACAATTTCCGTATCGCGGGGTTTGCGCAGCAGAGCTTGTACAATTGGCTCAATCGGTAGCAGCTCTAGATCTACTGTAGGATTGAGTTCATCGAGAATGATGGTTTTGTAAAGCCCTGATGCGATCGCTACTCTGGCAATTTCCCAACCTCGTTCTGCTTCTACATAGTCTAGTTCTTGCTGTTGACCCCGCCAAACGATCGCGTCTCGACCACAACGTTGATGATCTACTAAATTTGGGTAAATTTGCTGCAAAGCGGCGATCGCGGCATCTTCTGTATAACCGCTTCCTCCCTTTAACCACTGCACGATCAAAACTCGGTGAGAATTATCTTGACTAATTCCCCGTCCAATTGCTTGTAATGCCTTACCCAGCGCACTAGTAGACTTACCTTTACCCGCACCCGTGTAAATTTCAATGCCTGAGATTCCTTGGGCGGCGGCAGTAGGGTGGTAGTGCGGTTGCATTTCCGAGTGTAAATCAGCAATATCCAGCAGTTGTGGCGGCGCACCGCGACCAGTGGCAATAATTTCTAACTCCTCTGGTTTTGATTTGAGTACTTTGACTACCTCATCTACTGGTAGCAACCCTAAATCTAGTACTGGATTGAGTTCATCCAAGACGACGACTGAATACAAACCAGAAGCGATCGCCCCTTTAGCTATATCCCAACCCCGCTGTGCTTCGATCCGGTCAAAGCGAGTAATTTCGTCTGCACCAAAAAACTCTGCCCGTCCAGTGCGCACTTGGTCAATTAAATGGGGAAAGCCCTGTTGTAGTGCTTTAATTGCCCCATCTTCGTCGTAAGCTCGTCCTGGGCCTTTGAGAAACCGCAGCAGCAAAACGCGGGTATCGCTGCGACTGTCGATCCCTAATCCAATTGAGCGCAAAACCACGCCCAGTGCCGCTTGAGACTTGCCTTTGCCAGCGCCATCATAAACGTGAATTTGACCGACTACCCGGTGGGGACGCAGCTGCGCTGTCCGAATGCCAATGCCGTTCCTTGTCAAGGTTGCTCTCCCATCGATGGCTTGTAGTTTTAGATCTTAGCGAAGGTCTGGTTGTATCGGCTAAGATTGTTCGGTTGTGGGTGGAAGGGACTAGGGGAGAAAGTAGTTTTAAGTTTTGAGTTTTAAGTTTTGAGTTTTAAGTCTTGAGAAGTTAGGAATTTTGGAGGTAAAGAATGAGTTTGACGCGGATTTTTACTATTGCTAGAAATGTATTTTATGAAGTGGTGCGCGATCGCATTTTGTGGATTATTGGATTTTATGCTCTGTTGCTTGTAGCGGCGATGCAGCTTCTCCCACAAATTGCAGGTGCAACTGAAGAAAAAATGATTTTAGATTTTGGTTTGGCAGCAATGAGCGTGCTGGGCTTAATTGTGGCTATATTTATCGGGACTGGGTTGGTGAATAAAGAAATAGAAAAACGTACTGTCCTGGTCTTAATTGCCAAGCCTATTAGTCGAAGTGAAATTATTGCCGGAAAACATCTGGGATTGTCAGCAGTGCTAGCCTCGCTCATTACTGCAATGACAATAATTTACATTGTATTGCTGCAATTACGTCAAATTCCTTACCCGTTGGGTAGCATTATCCTTGCGTCGCTTTACTTATTTTTGCAATTATGTTTAGTGTGTGCGATCGCAATTGCTTTGGGTGTATTTACCAGTTCAGTGCTAGCAACGCTGCTCTCGTTTGGCGTATATTTAATGGGCAACTTAAGCCAAGATCTTGTTAGTTTCGGACGCTTGAGCAAAAACCCAGGATTAGAAAATCTGACGCGAAATCTGTATCTCGTCTTACCTGACTTGTCTCGGCTTGACTTAAAAAATCAAGCCGTTTATGGTAGCGAAGCGTTACCAGATTCACTCACTTTAATTACTAATGCTAGCTATGGATTGGTTTACACAGTACTAGTATTAGCGATCGCCAGCGCCATCTTCTCGCAACGTGAGTTTTAGCAAGTAGCACATTGTTGTCGCTATTACCCTCGCTTCGGAGCAGCATCAATAGCACGAGCCATAGCCTGCCATGCTAATTTGCGTTTCATCTGGGCATCAAGTGGCAAGGGACGCACTGGTTGACCATCTTGGCGGGGAAATTCTGTTAGCCAAGTATAGCGATCGCTCAGTCCGAATGTTATGACTGCAATCACTGCTGGCTCATCTAGCACTACTGAAAGATAATCCTCGTAGGCAGCAGCAACATAGCGATCGCGAAGATTAATATCTCCCTGTAGCTTCGTATCATTCACATCCAATTCAGTCAGCATGATTTTCAAACCTAGATCTGCAACATTTTTCAGAAATTCTCTGAACTTTTTGGCGCTAAATTTCTTTTCTGTCTTTTCTAAGTGATCTAGGTGAGACTGGATGCCTAAAGCGTGTATAGGTGTACCTTTAGATTTTTGATCCTCTAAGAACTTTAGTACGGCCGTTCTTTTTTGTTCTTGATCCGGTGTGTCATATTCTAATCCATAGTCGTTATATACCAACATTGCCTTCGGATCTGCCTCTGCTGCGGTACGGAAGGCTAGTTCAACATACTCTGGGCCGATAAACTCAAGCCAAGGTGTTTTTCTGAGGTTGTCAGATCGTCCATCACCTAATTCAATCGCCTCATTCAATAAATCCCAAGAGTGGATTCGTCCAGCAAAATGCTTAGCAACCGTTTGAACGTGATTCACCAGAATTTCCCTAGCATTTTCCTGTTTGACCGTTTCCTCAAACCAAGGCGGCAAACCTTGATGCCAAACTAAGGTATGTCCCCGAAAAAGTAGGTTATGCTTCTGTGCAAAATCAGCTGTCCAATCCCCGGCGGTAAAGTCGAAAGTATCTGGAGTCGGACGGAGGGGCTTAGAGCCATAATGCCATTTGAGTCCTGCATTCATCAGCATATTACACTCTCGACGAATGGCGTTGGCAAAGTCTTCATCTGCGGACACGCCTTCGTATGCGCTTTCTCCTCCATAAATCAAACCTTTAGCAGCAGCACGCTTTTTTAGGGAACCTTTTCCATTTACAGAAAAGCTTCTTTTTAATAAATCATCTTGTGAAACAGTTAAATCATTATCGGCTAGAGTCTGTCTATTTTGATCCGAGCAAGCTATAGTTGCCAGAAAAGTTCCTAACCCTAACAAAAGAGTACGTCTTCTAGTTAATAAGAATTGATTTTTTGACATTTGTAGTGTTTCTGAGTAAGTTTTGTTCTAAAGTGAGCAAAGAGTTGAAAAATTTTGCTTTTTGGGCATTATTATTGAGCTAACCCAATTGCTTGGCTGATAAATATCAACATTTAACTCAAAGATTAATTGCTCGAATATTGGAAGCTTTAAGCTAGCTTTATACAAATAAACTACAACACCAATTTAGAATTACCGCTATTAGATATCCAAGGGGGTTATTACCGATAACTTTGCTCAAATTTAATCTCGAAACAAAAACGCTTCAGTGAATCTACTTCGGTGAATATACTTGCTATATGCCAACTACGAGAATTATGCTTGATTTTGCGAAGAAGTTAATCTCAAGCTTGAGAAATCATTTGTGATAGTTTCCGTAGTAATTTGGCTCTAAACACGAGTATTGCAATCGGTGGTAGCAATGTAACTAATGTTGTGACTATACTAATAAGACTTTGCCTACCGCCTGTCCCTACAATTAGTCCTGCACAGAGACTAAAAGTCAAGCTAGTAAGTGCCAAAACTGGAGATTCAAGACTGAGAGCAGCAAAGGGCAATAGTACGGAGGGATACCACGACATTAACCAAGGAGTTGCGAACAAAAAGAGGATTAGTGTAACCCATCCTAGATCTGAAACTAGATCTCTTTGTGAGTAATCTCTCTTAAGATAGGGTTTGAGGAGAAAGCAAAAGTAGCAAATTACGAAACCTAGATAAGTTAAAGACTTATACACTGATAGAACAGACTGCTGTGCCTCAGAAGTCAGATTTGAAAAAAAATAGAGACACAGACTAAGCAGATGGTGTAGCGATCGCGCTGTCATTTCTGAAACAGCCGGGTTGAACAAACTCCTCCATGCATTTAGTGTAGGAAAAACTGTTTGACTCAAGATAATAACGATCGCAAGTAAACCAGCAAATGCGATCGCCAAGTCTTTCCAACGATGTCGCCTGACCAAAAAGTTGACAACTAAAGGAAGCCATATAATAGGTAAAGTTTTTGCTAAAAAACCAGCAAAAATTGCCAAAATTGCAGCAGCAAAACGTTTGTAGTACAGACAGCCAATCAAAATAATTAGTGTAGTAGTAACAAAAACATCTACATGAGCGCTTACTACTTGCTCGTTCAGTAATAATGGGTTAATTAAATATGCCGCTGTTACCTTACTGCGATATTTATTAGCATTCAATAAACGCCAAATTAAATAAGTATTGAAAATGTGAAATAGTAAGCAAAATAATTTGAAAAAATAAACTCCTAGTACTGGACTCAGAGGTATAGCCAAAGCCGAAAGTCTGAAAAACAGTAGAGAAATAGGGCCATAAGTTGAAGTTTGCGACCAAGCAAGAAATGGCGTTAACTCAGAAGTAAAGCTATTTGCAGCATTAATGTAAGGATTAACTCCGTTTAAAGCCATCAAGCCATAGTGTAAGTACAGATAAATATCAGTGCTGTATGGATAGGTGATAAAAGAAAATACTAAAAATATTGCTGCATATTTTAAAATGCTCAAAAATTTTGAATATTCTTGTTGCTTGGTTAAAAGCCAAATTACATAGATAATATTTAAGATGATATAAGCTCCGATGATAGCAAATCTCTCGATGCTGACACCATTTAAAGTATTATAATCATTAAAAATTTGTCCTGTTTGCGCGTAAAATCCGTTAATACTAACAAAATTTGCTATATTTTGGATTGCGCATAAAACTAAAAGGAATATACTAGCTATAAGAAATAGCAGTTTTTGAAGATTTAAATTTTTGAGCATAGCATTCTTCCTCTGAGTTTTCATACCATTTTGCTAGATACCGCTAATAACTCAAACAAATGGAAATCGATATTAGGTCGAGCTTGAAAAATACTTACTGGAATGACTATTTTAGCTGTTTGGACGCTACATCTAATTAGTTGAATCTAGTTAAAACAATGCGAAGGAGATGATAAAATTTCCGCAAGTAAATATCCCCATTTTTTGGGTTAAGAAGCGTATGCGCCTTACTGGCTTAATGCTTTTGGCTGCGATCGCATGGCGCACTATCGTTCTAAATCCAAATCACCTCTAGTTCTGCCGCCAATAATGTTAGTGTCAACAACCTTCGACATGGTATGAGTTGTTTTTATTATTGGCGCGATCGCTCTGCAAAGTCAGCTTATAGTTGAAATAATTTAAGGCAAACTACCAGTCTAAACGCCAGTAACGATTATCGATAGCTTGTGTTTCACCATAGCTGCTTTTGCTCCACTTATGCAGTTCAATGTTAGCTTGCAAGCAGACCAATAAATCTACAATAAATGCTAGGACTGCCACAGGAGATAGAAGTATTGCTTTTTTTAAAGGGGCGTATTGCAGACCGAGAATTCGACGTAGTAGCATAAAGCGATCGACAACCCACCAACCTCTTTTCGCCATAGCTGCTTGAATAAGTTTGTTTACCCAAAGTGGCTCTTGCTCGTTTCTCTTCTTGACTAACAAGCCAAGATCTTCCGGTTGTAGGCAGTTTTCCCGCAGATCCTCATAGAGGAAAGCATTAATCGTGTTACCCATGACTTGGCGTACTTCATGTCGCAACAAGCTCTTAATGTCGATGTAAGCCTCAAATGCATGAGAGGCAGAGTCTGCCCGCACAACTCGATCTACCACCGTTGGCCAGGTTAAACTATTAGTAACAATCATCGACCAGAGGAAGCCATCTTCAACTATGACTCCCAAGGGCATCCAGATGTTGCGTAGGATCGCGGGACGACAACAATAAAGCTGGCTGATCCAAGCTGATTTAGCTCCTGTTACTTTTGATACAGAGAGCGACAACTTCTCGATCAAATTTGTTTTCTGCTTGAGTGCGACATCTTTGATCGGCATATCTACAGAAACCCAAGCATCGGGTTTCTGTTCCAAAGTACAAATCAAAGCGTCGAGAGTGCCACCTTCAAGTAACTGAATGTCTGCATCCATAACGATCAGATAGTCAGCAGCAGGGTTAGAGTATTCATGGACATAGAGATTCCAAGCATTAGGTTTTCCTGGTTGTTCGACTTCGTAGACTTGCCAGCTAATGTTGGGGTGAGTGGATGTCTCCACCAACTGCAAGAGTGTTTCCCTGCTAATAGCTGCTGTGTTATCACTACAGCCGTTAGGCACTACCACAATTTCGATCGCTTCGATTTTTTGGTAAGTCTCAGGCTGTTTAAATATGCTTTGCTCGAACAAAGAGTGCAATGTGGTGCCAATCTCAGCAGCTTCGTTATATGCAAGTATGCCAATACTTATCTTCAATTTTTTACCTCCCCTCTGCTAAATGTATTTTTACTGTTAATGCGCGATCGCGCGCATATCCCCAGGCATAATGATGAAATAGCCGAAGTATTTATTTTGCTTTTGACAGTAGTCAACCAAGACGTTCGAGAGATTCTGATTTAAGTTTTATGCTACGATGCCAACACATATTCCTAGCTCTTGCATTCCTTAATTCAGCTACGGCTAAAACCTAGTATTGATTGGTAAATGTCCATCAAGGAAGAAAAATAATTTTTGACATCGAAAGGCGTGACACTTTCCCTGGCAACGCTTCCTAACGACAGCCTTAAGTCTTCACTCTCTATTAAACACTGGATCGCTTCAGATAATTGCTTAATATCGCCTGGATTAACTAATAAGCCATTCTTGTTTTGAGTTATTATATCTGGTATTCCTCCTACTGGTGTAGAAATAACAGGTAAGCTCCAACTCATTGCTTCAAGCAGTGCTAGTGGCAAACCTTCATTGTAGGTAGGAAGCACAAATATATCAGCTTTCGCTAACAGCGTATTGCGTTGCTCTGAGTCTAACCAGTCAAATACGGTTACATAGTCAGTTAAATTTAGACTCTCAACTAGTTCTCGCGCTTTTTCTACTTCTCCGTCTCCTGCCAAAATCAACTCTGCCCGATTTTTATTCTCAATAGGAAGCATAGCAAACGCTTGAATCAAATCGAATACACCTTTGCGTTGACCTATGCGTCCCAAAAAGACAACACTTACTTTACCAGAGTTTTTACGTAATGGGACTTGTTCGGGAAGTTTTATCGGGTTGGCAAGCGCCACGATTTGTTCTGGTTCTAATCCTAGATTTTTGATGTAGAAGTTTCTCCAGCTTTCCGATACGGCAATAAAGCGATCGCATTTTCTAAAAGCCCAACTCAGTCCTTGCTTAATCGGCTGAGGAAGCTTTTCATAAAATAAATGAAATTCTGGACTGTTGGAATGTAAAATAACTGGTTTTTTAAACACTAACTTCGCTAAAGTCGTAATAATTGATTTGCGAAAAGCACTTCCTCGCTCCGCAACATGAAGGTGAATAATATCGACTTCTTTGGTTAGCAAATACAATACTAGCTTAAATAAAGCAATCCAAAACAAGGCTGCTTTACGGATGCTAGAGCCATCTTCAACAGTACCAATATGTTCGATTTGAATGTTAGGAGGAGCTTCCTCAAGCATCAGCTTTTCTACTGTTACTATTCCACCCTGCCTGCGCAAGCTGTCACCCAGCATCAGAATTTTCAGTTGTTTTATTTGTTTAGTTTCCATATCTCACGCTCAGATTACATTTGATAAATTTCTGTATTTAGTCAACTTTTTTGATTAATTATTTTGTTAGATATCAAACACCATCTTGTTAGGCATAATAAATTTTTATAACTTAAATAGCATCATAGCTTTAATCAATATCTTTTCAAATTAACAAATATCTTCTTTAATCACAAATCAAGCTTGATTAATTACGCTATTTACCTAATGGTTGTATTTAATTAATTTTGAATTTCTGAAAGCACCTGCATCACCAAAAGTACTACTTGACGCTATTATTTTGAATTTATACCCTGTGATTGTATGGGCAATGAGGGAAACCTTTTGTTTTTCCTATCACACTTAAACATCTATTCACCTTATTACTCATAGAGCAAATCAGATAATATTGCTGCTATTAACATCGGTTTAATTTGCTTAAATTACTTGTTGGATATGATTCCAAGCAAGGCTAGCTAATATGCAATACTTGCCCATACTGCGCTAAAGCTTTCTCTAAGGAGAACTCAGCAGCTCTTTGCTGCAACATAGTAGAATTTGGAGGTCGATCTAAAGTGTCTGCGATCGCCTCAGCCATACCCTCGACATCCTCCATAGCAACTAGCTTGCCGTACTTTCCGTTTTCCAGAATTTCTGCTGGGCCGCTTTCACAGTTAGTAGAGACTACGGGGGTTCCTGTTGCCATCGCTTCTACAATCACATTGCCAAAGCCCTCCCATATTGATGAGAGTACAAACACCGCCGAGTGAGTCATGTAGGCATAGGGGTTTGCCACAAACCCAGGCAAAGCTACGCTATCTGTCAAACCGAGTTGCTCAACCATTGCCTCTATACGCGATCGTTCTGGACCTTCGCCCAAAATCATCAGCCGCACAGGGCGCTGCTGTTGCAGTTGAGCAAAAGCGCGTATGAGAGTCGGAAAATCCTTTTGCTTCTCCAACCGCCCTACACCTAAAATCACTGGAGGCTCTTGAGCAGAAAACCAAGGATGAGCCAGTGGCTGTTGCGCTTTTTCCAACAATTCGGGGGTAAATATTGGGTTGTAAATTACCTTGATATTGTCCCTAGGCAAACCTAGACAGATTAAATCCTCAGCTACCCCCTGAGACACTGTAACAACTGCATCTGCTTGGGGATAAAACCAACGTGCCAGCAAGGGTGACAACTGCCTTTTCAATTTGTTGCTGTTTTTGGATTCTCGTGAAAGATGGTTATGTACGCTTACTACCACGCGGGTAGACATTCCTGCTAGTCGCTTAGCCCACAGCGCTATTATGTTCGCATCGTTTTCTCCACAAAGTATGGCTATAGGCTGCTCTTTTTGTATGTAGCGCACCAAAGTTGGGAGACTAAACAACAGCTTCTTGTTCTCCAAATGCACTAATCGCACCTCTGAAGGAACTTGAGACAAATAAGGTCCTTCTGCCTTAACCAGAACTAAGTCTACTTTTATGCCTTGCTCTACAAAACCACGAGCAAGGTTGAGCATCACCCTCTCAGCTCCACCGCCGTCAAGGCTGGGGAGAAAAATTACCACGCTAGAATTCATTTAATTCTCCTAAAGCGGCAGGGGTGAAATTTGGTTAAAATCTGCAATAAATTTTTGCACATTTTCATTTAAAAAAAATCAATCCAAAGAGTTACAGTAAGCTTGAATAAAATGTTTAGCTAACCTTTTTTGGTGTTAAATTTCTAGTTTCTTTCAAGCTGCTATCTGTAGTAAACCAAATAGATGTTGATAGAGTTACTGCTATATACAATACCCAAAAAATATTGTTCTGTTTTAAAAGTGTGCCTTCAGTTGTATTAGTAAGTAATCCTAATGTCAAACATATTAGCGGCCAAAGACCTTCTGCTGTGTTAACCCTGCGTGCTAAAAATATTGCCTGAAAGTATGACTTGAGCAAGCTTATCGCACACATAGACAAACCTAATAAACCTAGCTCTGCCCAAAGATCTAAAAACCCGTTGTGAGAATAGCCTGCCTGGAAATTAGCTGCTCGCCAGACATAAGCCGACTTTCCCTCTAAACCTAGCCAGAATGCACTGTATCCATAACCCAGCCAAGGGCTTTGCCAGATCATATCTAGCACAGCAGCCCAAATTCTTGTGCGACCAGTAAGGGTAGCATCTCGTCCTAAAGCACCGAAAACAGCGTCCTGATTACTAACCATTACAGTACCTATGCTGCCAAACACAATTGCTACAGCTATAAAAAAGAGCAGCATCCTCGAACTATTCCACCGCAAAGCTCTGTATAACGGCAACACAACCAAAAGATTTAGTAATAGAACCAAGGCACCTTTTGAAGTCGAAAGCAAAACTAAACCAACTGACAGACCAACACCAGCCCATAATAAATAACGCTTCTTGCGACTATTCATTGCCATAAGTAGGAACACAAGTGTACTCATGACCATCATTTGACCTAAAATATTTTTGTGCGTGTATACACCTCGGAATGCACCTCGAACATCAGCGTCATGCATAATCCCGTAGGCTGGAAGTGCTAAAGGGAATATAAGACTAGAAATTGCTGCTAAACCTAAAGCCCAGGCCAACAATTGCAGCTGCTGTTTTAGAGAATAACGAGTAGCAAAATATACTCCGAACAAAGTTGTTCCAAATAAAGCAAAGCCACGTCGCAAAGTAATTAAAGGTGCATCAGACCAAAACACCGAAGCCAGAACTATGGCGACAAGAATTAGTATAATTTGTTCTTTTATGAGAAAATAAACAATCATCTTCCACCGTAAAACAGCTAAGATGAGTGCGATCGCATAGATGACAAAGAAAGGAATTTGAATTGCCGCATTCCCTTCATTTACATCAAATGACCCACCAGTTGTTATTTCATATAGAATCGGTATCCAAGCTCCTGTAAAAATCACAAGAGCCACAACGACATATATCTGTTCAAATAATAAAAGTTTTTTCATAATTTAATCACTTGAGGCAGTGGTAAAAAGCTCTAAAATTAATTTCAAGTCTTTCTAGTGGTAATAAAGACGAAAAATAACTTTGGACAACTTTTTGGTAAGCCGCTTCAATTCCCCCAGTACGCCAATAGAAACCAATACCAACTGCAAACAAATTATTAGCAAAATTCTTTATTAAAGGAAAATTAATTCGCATCCAATAAGCGGTGAGCGTGTGTATTCTAGCTATCAACTGTTGCTTATCCTGTCTCAGAGTAAAAGCGTTAGTAGCATGAATCCTCTGGGTTGCTAATTCTTTAGCTAAGACGAAACCTTCGCTCAGTGCTAATGCCGTAAATTTCAGGTAAGTATCACCAATCGAAACAGCATCAGCTTCAGGCATGGGAAGAATTTGCTCAAGGAGCGATCGCGTAAAACAGAGTCCAGATGTTGCCGGAATGCAAGGTATTTTACCTCTTAGTTTGCCTTTTTTGAGGGCGGCTCTCAAATCGTATTCACCAGATGACCAATCATAACTATTTTGACTAATAGTTCCAGTATTATTATCTATTAACTGCAAGGGATGATAACACCAACCAAGATTTTGGTGAGAGCTAAACACATCTACAATTTGAGCCACTTTTTCAGGCATAAACATATCATCCGAGTCCAAAAAACAGATGATATCTCCTCGACTTGCCGCAAAGCCTGCATTAAAAGCAGAGGCTTGTCCGCCATTTGCCTTTAGTATTGGTATTATCTTATCTCCATAACTTTTAATCATGTCTTGCGAGTTGTCGGTCGAGCCATCGTCAACCACAACGACTTCGGTGTTAAGGTAAGTTTGATTTAAGGCGCTATCAATTGCTTCTTGCAGAAACTGACCGTAGTTGTAGTTGTTGATAATGATGCTGACTAAAGGATTATTCATAAGTTCAAATGTTATTCTTTTTTATCTACTTGTCTGCAATATTCCATCTTTCAAGTTTGAATGCGATCGCCCTTTTCTACTGCTGGATGTTTGGCTGAGAGCAATTATTTCATCAATCTATTTTTGCGTGTTTTACCTTTGAATTTTACGTAATAACTCGGAAATATTTAGGTTTTTAAGCCGTACTATCTGAACTAAATTTTTGCCGAACGCCAAACTTATATTTAAGATCAATTACTACTTGGTTCAACCTTTTTAAAATTTCTAATCCCACGAATCTAAAGAAAAGAGGATTGCGTAACATTTCAGTAATTGCTATTGATAATTTACCTTGTTTTAGTGGTGTAGTTACACGCTTGTAACTTTGAAATGTTTTGATACCTCGGTCGAGTTTTGCTAATCTAATTTTTAGAGCATTTATTAACTTGGGATTTTTCTCTATCGCCTCTTCTTGTAAAATTTTATAACTAGTTTCGTACATTTGCTGCTGGCATTTTACATAGTCAGTCACAAGAGAGCTAGAATGAGAAAAATAAAAGTAATACGGCTGCGGAACAACAATAAATTTGGCTCCAGCTAATAAGCTTTTTACAAAAAGTAGAAAGTCTTCGCCATAGCGTAATTCTTCATTAAATTTTAGCTCGTGTTCAACTAAAAAACTGCGTTTGATCATGGGTTTTACCAAACCCAAATCTAATTCAATGAAATCTACTGCATTAATTTGCGTAATATCGTCAAAACGAACTGGACGCGAACCAAATCCTAACTTTTCAGAAAATCTTGTACCCCAAGGCTGCTCTGCACCTTCTGCAATTAGATATAGATCGTCAACAATAAAATCCGCGTTTTCTGCACGCGCGACTTGCAAAAGCTTTTCTAAACGATTTGGTGCATACCAGTCGTCCGAGTCAAGCATTGCTATCCATTCTCCTCTGGCTATATTTATGCCTCGGTTACGGCTGTAGCTCGGCCCTTGATTGCCTTCGTTGACAATCAGTTTGAGGCGATCGCTACAATAGCGTTGCACTACCTCTGTAGTAGTGTCATGTGAAGCATCATCCACTACAATTACTTCTACATTTTGCTCGGTCTGTTGCAACACAGATTCTATGGCGCGAGCAATATATTTTTCTCTGTTGTATGTAGGAATGATAACTGATACCTGGGGATTCATAAACAAGCCTCCTCACTATATATTTGGTGCAAAAAAGTGACTAAATGCATCATCGGTCAAATCATTTATGCTGATGCGTGCAAATGCACCAAAAATGCAGCAAACTCTCGCTGTGCCAGAGAGTACAACGAGTAGATTATGTCAACCCACAGCCCAAACAATTTGTATTCAACTAAATCAGAACTTATCCTCATAAGAGCCGATATGAATTTTGTTAGCCTGACTACGCGCTACCAAGGTTTATGCTTCAAGCTTTACCCCGCAGGCTTTTAATATAATATCCAATCTGCTGATATGTACTTGGCAAGAAAGCTATTACAACTAAGCCCAAGGCTGACCACCATCCTAACTGATAAACAAATAAAGCTGCTGCCGAAGCACTCCACCATAGCATAGGCAAGCGATAGTCAGGGCTGCTGATGTTACGCACGACGAAAATGTGAATGACAGCATAACTTGCTAAAGCTACTACTTCACCCCAGCCGTAACCCACTATGCTTGATAAGCGGGGTACTAGCAGCAAACTTGCCCCAGCAAAAAGGATAATATGTGCCACATGAAAGGCTGTAACCTCCCAGTTCTTTTGCAGTACATACAAAACTGAGGAATGCATATTGAACATAGCATTACTCAGATAGCTTAAGGCAATAAAAGGATAAATTTGGATGACTGGCAACCAGCGCTCTCCAAACAATAGAGGAAGAATCAACGGGGAAACCCAGCTTGCCGCCACTAAAAGAGGCCCTAAAGCTAATATTTGAAGGCTCATTCCTTCACTGACAGCCTTCCCTAGCCGAATCGGATCTCCCTGCAAGCGGCCGAGGGCGGCGATCGATAGCCGCCAGGTTGCACCCTTGACAAAACTCAATACTTCTACTAGGCGGATCGCTAGAGCCACATATCCCACTGCCTCTGCTCCAGCGTATCTACCTACAATCAATGGGTTAACTAGGTTGCGCAGTTGCCACACCCAAGAAGAGGCGGAGTAGCCCACACTGTAACCGAGCATCTGCTTAATCAAATCCGGATTCCAACACAAGCGGGGACGGTAGCGTGAAATCAAGAAAAGTAAACCAACAGTCTGAATTTGCTGAGTACACCATCCAGCTACTGGTGCCCAAACTCCCGCTCCTTGAAAAGCCAAAGGTAGAGCGACTAAATAATATATTAGCTGGCTGCCTAACTCAATCACAGCCACCCGCTTGTAGTCTAGCCTGCGTTCTAACCGAGCTAAGGGAACTTGACTTAAAAGAACCAATGGCAGCCCCAGAAATATAACCCCCGCCACAGAGCTAAACCCATCCAGACGCACCCACTGACTTAGTAAAGGTAGTCCGAGTAGAGATAGGAGCATTCCTCCTAGTCCCAGCAACAGCAGAAGAGTGAAAGCTTGGTGATATACTTGTGAGTCCTCCTCTCCTTCCCGCCGCACTACAAAAATCTCAATTCCCAACTGGCTGAGGCTTTGAACATAACCAAAAATATTCAAGCAAGCAGCGTAAAGACCATATTTTTCTGGGCCAATGGCACGGGTGAGTAGTAAAACTCCACCAAGTCCAATGATTACCCCTAACCCCTGACGTATTACTAGGAAAGTGCCTCCGCGTAGCACTTGAGTACGCAAGCTCTTGCTCATCTGTAAATTGAGCTAACTAGTGAAAAAATCATCTTATTACATTTAGTAAACTTTAGTAAAGCTGTAGCGTATCAATAAAGATAGAATTACGCTGAATAGATCGTACTGAAGCGCAGCCATGTAAGGCTGAGTCAAGCTGGAGAACATAACTCAAATATCTTATATCATTCCACTGCTGTTTGTCTGTTTTTATTTTTATCAGCACTAAAAGCGTTGATAAGCTTTGAACGTCAATTCAGCAGTGCGTTCCCAGTTCCATTGTTCAACTACTTGTTTATTATGCGCACCCATGCATAACAGATCGGATTTCTTTTGCACTGCACGCTCGATTGCTTTAAATATACCATTCTCGTCGTCTGGTTCATAGAGAATTCCTCCCCTCTCATCTAGCACCTCGGCAATACAACCTTTACGTGGTGCAATACACGCTCGCGCAAATGACATCGCCAAAATAACTGAACCAGAGGTCAAAATGTCTCGGTATGGCAAAACAACCACGTCACAGGCATTCATATACACTTGTACGTGGTCGTCAGCGACGAAGCCGGGGATAAACTTGATCTTGTCATAACCTCGGAGCATTAAATTAATTTGTTCGGCTAATTCATTTGAGGCTTTGCCTGCGATTACTAGATATACCCCATCGTCTTCTAACTGCTTGAAGGCATTGATCAGTTCAGGCACTCCTTTATAGCCACGAAGCAACCCCAGAAATAACAATATCAGTTTGGCATTTTTAATACCTAAAGTTTTCTGAGCCTCCGAACGGTCGATCGCGTTCTCATAGTAATTAACATAATTGGCGTGTGGGATTACAAAGATATTGTCATCCTTCTTCAAGTGAAAGGACGCGATCGCTTCCTGTTTCGCTATCTCACAGTGAGTAATAATTGCGTAGGCAAGCCTGCTAAAACAGATGTTGAAGGTGCGCTCGAATTTTACCTGTATATTCTCGTGGTTTTTAAGATCGTGTATAGTCCAGACAATCTTCACCCCCATGAGTTTCAAAATCAGCACTTGGCTGAAGAATGTGAAAAATTTGCACAGAAACTTGAACTTGTTTGATGCCAGGAAGAATGGGTAAAGCGTGTGAAAGTGTATAACGTCGGGTCGCCATTGGATAACGGCTGGCGTTAAAAAGATGGTGTGGTTGTGATTAAAAGTTTTTACCTCGACACCCAATTGCTCTAGATGCTTGACTAGTAGTTTTTGATAAGGGTTTTTAGACCACCAAGGCAAAAAGAATACCTTTAAAAGGCTCATATCACCTTGCCTCCAGGATAGAGCAGTTGTATTCTCATGTCTAGAGCTTCTGGCAACAACTTCTTCAGCCTACAAAACTGAAGTGTGATATTTATTACGCAGATTGTTGACATATTTTTAACACCATTGCGTAAATCAGGTCTGGCATAAAATGTTCGCTCCTAATTCATGAAATTCTTTCGCTTCCTGAAATGCGGAATTTATTTAGGAGTTTTGTTTAAACTTGGTTAAGTCAAACTTATTACATTTAGTTTTTATATTATATTTCCCATTGGTAATTAGATATACGCATTTGAATTTATTGTTTCTATTGATCGGCAAGTACAACTAAACTGGCTCAATACCATCAAAGTTTCTTCGATCATTTTTTGCTCAGAAAATTCTTGTACCCGCAAAGAGGCGTTTTGGGCTATTTTTTGGATAAACTCAGGATTTCTGAACGCAGTGCGCAGGTTTTCTAGTAAATCGCAGCTATCACCTGTACGAAATAGTAAACCATGTACTCGATTTTCAATCACTTCTGGAATCGCACTGGTATCTGATGCAACTATTGGTAAGCTGTGCGCCATTGCTTCCAAAAGCGCGAATGGTTGTCCCTCATAATGTGTGGGAAATACAAATAGATCGGCAGACTTTAACAGTCTTGGAATATCAGCTCGATACCCTATTAATAGGACTTGATGTTCAACTCCATATTCTCGCACTTTATTAGTTAAACATTCTCTTAGTTCGCCGTCTCCAACCCAAACAAATCTTACCTCTGGAAATTCTTTAATTATATGGGGAATTGCTGGGAGCAAGTCAAGATGACCTTTTTGTGGGTGGAGGCGACCAACTGTTAAAGCAAGTTGGCTAGTTTCCGGTAATCCTAATTCTTGACGTAATTGAGTGCGTAATGTGTTAATGTCTTCGCGATCGCTGCTATTTATACTAGCTATCAGCTTAGTACCATTATAGATACAAAGTAGTTGTTCTAGGGGAATTTGAAATGATTCGCTCACAAGTTTACAAGTATGCTTCGATATCGCCATCCACTGCTGATTTCTAGCTCTTGCCCAAGCATAAATTTTTAGCTTAATACTGCTAATCGAAAATCGCCCTGGAATTAAGTGAAATACAACAACTGTAGGTATTTTCAAGAATCCGCCAGCTAGAATGCTACCCAGACAATAATTAGCCCAAGGGAGATTTATTTGGATAATATCTGGTTTAATCTTTAGCAGTAACAACACTGTTCGTAATAAGTGCAAAAAATGTCTGACTACTGCTGTTAATTTATTAGTACTTTTTTCAGCAATTTCTAGTTGATGATAATTTATCCCTTGTATTTGAAAGTCTTGAATTAGGGAAGCTGTTTTCTCAGTGTTTGGAAATGCTGTATGTACTTCCCATCCCTCTTTTACGGCTGCTGTAGCAATTGTCAAAGCATATCCTTCTACACCACCACGCTGAGTAGATGGAAAAATTAATAGTAGTCTCATTTATTTTTGTATTCTTACTCAAAAGTTAGATTTTATCTATCTCAGACGAAAGTATTATCGAATAGTAGCTTTTGGACGATCGAGCAGCTTTTCGTGGACTTTGAGGTCGAATATTTCTGACCATGTTTGGAGCGCAACTTCAGCACGGATGCTTATAGATTTGCGAAATTGTTGGTCTTCAATTAATTCAGAAACTTGTCTCGTTGCCTCCTGCAAATCTAATTTATTAAGTGGCAGAGCTAATCGTTCGTCTCCCCAAAAATGGCTTAGTCCTCTAGCTTTTTGCGAGTAGTAATCACCGTCGAAAATGCAAATCGCTGGCACTCCTTGAGACAAAGCAAAGGTGCAGAAATGGTAGGAGACACCCACTGCTGCAAATGCTTGTCCGAGAATACCTTTTACCAAAGCTGCAGAAAGTTCCTCTGGACGATCCAAGACTTGAATGCGATCGCTCCCCATAGCTTCAGAGAGTCGGTAGCCGGAAGTAATATCGCTGTCCCATCTATCCCAGGAAATGGGAACTACGACGACTGGTAGATCGTATCTTTGCGATAGGCTGGACATTAAATCAGCAATCTCTTGGATGTATTGCCCATGCGACGGAGCGTAACCTCCGATCCGCAGGTTGACAGCAATAAACTTACCTGGGGATAGATGATAACGAGATAAAAAGGACTTAACTTGCTCCTCCTCAGCAGCGGGAAGACCAAAAGAGTCATCCCCCATTACTGCAAAAAGCTCAGATGCTACATTCGCTTGCTGACAATAAATTACCGAATCAGTTGGCTCGCGCAACCCGATAAAATCGGCTTTTCGCAATGCTCTTTGTAATAAATTTTTTGTGAACCAAGAACGAAGCGGGCCAATTTGTTGTCCGGTGAAAATTACTGGCTTTCCCTGCAATGCAAATGTGTGAACTAGACAGCAACATTGCCATACGACTGGGAGAAAGAGATCTGTCAAGCCTCCCATGCCTACAATGTGCATGGCATCATACTGGCTACACCATTCTCCTAGTGTAGTGGGATCTGAGCCACTATCAACTTTGATATCGCTAGGATTCAAACCCCGATCGAGCATAGTGTGACAATAGCGTGTCCCTATAATCTTGAATTTCCACTCATAGCGCCGGAGCAAGGGGATTCGATGTATGTAAGGAACGCGAGCAATTGGTTCCGATAAGCGCAACGCCACCCTAGTGATGTTATTCGACCACATCTGTTCGGGCCACGAAGGATGATCTAGAAGGTAGAGGTCGGCACCTTTGGCTGTATGAAGCAATCGGCTAACCACACCCTCAACCATTGCCACGTCACCTAAATTGTTGCCCGCAGAATGACTAACTAGAATTTTCATAGGACAAAGTAGGAGCGGTTTTTCTTTGCCACTCGTCAACGGCTGATAACGAGTGTTTTGGTCTTTTTCAAAAGCTGTTTATATGGAGCAGCAACCTGATGTTTGATCTGCCTTGCTCTGTGTTTAATCCGACTCCGAAAAAGCGCGTAGCGAACATCAGCAGCAATATCATTTCTTCCTACAGCAGTTGCATATTCAATTATTTCTTGGGCGAAAATATAATCATATTCATCTATATATCTACAACTGCGAATTTTCTGCCGTTCTAAAGGCTGAGGAAAAGTGAGATATTTAGACAGAGTGCCAAACATATCTAGCGTAGTCATAGTTCGGAGGCATTTTTCACACTCGCAGCAGTTACGCAAGCCATCCGGCTTCATCCAACAAACACGCAATAGCGGATATGTCTCAGGCCATTTTGCCACGACAGCAGTTTTCTCAACTCTGGTCGCGCTTGCTCCGTCGTGAATAATTTCCAATGTCTCTGTAGATAACAAGTGATCGAGTACAGGATCTGTGCCTCCGCGTAAGTTTGAATCTTTATATGTATAACCAGAAGGGATAAAAAAACGGGATAGCATTCGTCCTAGAATCATAGCGAAGCCGACCAAAGCCGTGCCATGAGATAGCGCCCAATTCAATTTACCGACAAAATCGTAAACATTTGTGCGTCCTACTAATAGCTGTAACCCCTGTTTGCGCATCATTTCTGCATAAGCCTGTTGGGCTGTGTAGTAGGTTGCTTCATCTTCAAGCCGAATATCATAGCCGTGAAGAAATAACCCATATCCAACTCGATAATTAGGATCTTGCTGCTGTTGAGGAAGATGAGACCAAAGCGTGTAAAACGAGTCAATACCACCGGAAAAGGCAGATGCTACACCACCTAACACATCGCTTTCATGCTGGCTTTTATAGTTGTTGCATTTGATATCTATTAATTTGAACTTTTGTGGAAACCAACAATTAAATACACGCTGGTACTCTTGCATTCCGTAAGCCAATCGAGGAGAAAGTACACCTCTGACCTCCATATTTTCTCCCAGCGCCATAGCTAATAGTAACAATGCAACGGCAAATCCGTCTGCCCGATTTGTAATGAATTCTTGATAATCTTCTGGCACTTCAAACCAGATTACATCCGGTATATTTATTTGAGAATTTTGCAGATCTATAACGGCTGAAATACGAATCCGACCGTTTTTACTTTCGATCTCTGGCGGATGTATAATCACCGTAAACCTCCGGGAGTAGGGAAGCCCCGTAACTTTAGTTCGGGGAGGAACGACGACTCGGCTAATTTATTAGCCGTCATATGTGATATAATCCTCTCATGGAACAAACTCTGACACTGGTTTGCAAGCTCCAACCTTCTAAAGAACAGGTTGCCAAAATCGAGGCAACCTTGAAGGCGTTTGCTGATGCTTGCAACTATGCCAACCAAGTCGTCAAACCAGCCATTACCAGCAAAAGAACAATTCAATCGCTGGTCTACGATTCGATTAGAGAGCAGTTTGGCTTGAGTGCTAATTTGGCTGTCAGAGTTTGTGCCAGAGTTGGAGCGAATCGTAAGACTGCCAAAGTTAAAGGGAAGCCAGTTAAAGTTTTCAAGCCAACTAGTGCTGACTATGATGCTCGTATCTTTGCCTTTAGGGAAAAAGACTGGAGCGCTAGTTTGACTCTCAATGGTGGCAGGGAGCATATTAAACTCCAAGTCGCTAATTACCAGACGGGTAAGCTTAAAGGCAGAAAGCCGACTAGCGCCCAATTGTGTAAGCATAAGGATGGCTTGTACTACCTGCATATTCAGTTGACGGATGATGTACCAGAGCAAATCTTGTCCAATAAGGTAATTGGGGTTGACTTTGGGCGACGGGACATTGCAGTAACCAATCATGGGGATAGGTGGGATGGAAAACAGATAAAGGATGCGAGAGACAAGTTTGCTAGAGTGAGAGCTTCGCTCCAACACAAGGCTTCGCAAGGCACAAAAGCGACTCGTAAAGGATGTAGGCGAGCGTTGAAACGGCTGTCGGGGAGAGAGCGCAAGTATCAAACTTGGCTGAACCATACAATCAGTAGAGCTATCATTGCTGATGCCAAAACTAGTAACGCTATTGTTGCTATTGAAGATTTGACTGGAATTAGAGAGTGCACTAACCAGAAGCCCAGGAACAAAACTGAGCGACGACGTTCTAACTCGTGGGCGTTCTACCAGTTGCGACAATTCCTTGAGTACAAAGGCATTCAGTCTGGAGTAGAGGTGATAGCTGTACCGCCAGCATGGACAAGTCAGACCTGCCATCAATGCCTGCATATCGGCGCTCGCAGCAATTGCAAACCGGAGGTGACCTCCGGTTTTGCTTGCGAGCGGTCGGACAAGGTTTTCAAGTGTGGTAACTGCTCTTGGCATGGGGACGCTGACTTCAATGCAGCAAATGTGATTTCTCTACTTGGAGGCTCTGTAAGTGGTCTTGAACACGCGGTACTGGCTTGTTTATTGAATGAGTCAAAGGCTAGCGCGAAAGCCCCGTGTCTTTAGACCGGGGTAAGCTTACAAATCTTCGTCCTTTTTCAGATCTAGGTTCCATGAATGCTCGACAAGGGCTGTCGAGTACTGTATGGGTGGCGTATATGGCGTTGAGAAGAAGTTACTTGTCTCTACATCAAAGACGCAGGCAGTAGGAACTAAATCTAGTAGAGTGCCAAACTTGTCACTAGCCGCAGCCGCAATTCGATATTGCCCCAAAGGTAAGGGTAGTTTTGAGATTTGACACATTACTTGCCCTTTCCCTTTTGGAACGTGGAACCGTTGCCCAGATGCGTCTACATGACAATGCGTGACAGCAACCCCTAGATGATTAACAATAGTTAAAAAAAACTGGAGGTGAGATAAGTCTTCGCAGCTGACAAATTCCAGCACTATGGATATTGGATGCCCAGCAATGGGTGTACTAATACGTTCGCCAGTGAGATTTTTTAAATAGGCAGCAACAAATTTCAGTCGTCCATCGCCACTGCGTTCCGGCACATTTTTAAGCTCCAAATTATTAGTTGGCGTAGATAGATTTGCCAGATACGACTCAACTACTGCTTTGGATGGGCCAATTTCAGTAAGTTTACCTTGTCGGAGCATAATCGATAGCGAGCATAGTTGAATAATAGCTCCGAGATTGTGACTCACGAACAATATTGTCCGCCCTTCCTTTGTTGCCACATCCTCCATTTTTCCTAGGCACTTTTTTTGAAAAGCGACATCACCAACCGCTAGCACTTCATCCACAATTAGGATTTCTGGTTCCAAATGAGCAGCTACAGCAAAGGCTAAGCGTACATACATCCCCGAAGAGTATCGCTTTACCGGAGTGTCTAAAAACTTTTCAACTTCTGCAAAAGCAACAATTTCGTCAAATTTTTTTCTAATCTCTATTTTGCTCATTCCCAGAATTGCACCGTTGAGATAAATATTCTCTATACCAGTCAGTTCTGGGTGAAAGCCTGTTCCTACTTCCAATAAGCTTGCTATTCGCCCTTTGATGGAAATGCGACCTTTCGTTGGTTCGGTGATGCGGCTTAAAAGCTTTAAAAGAGTTGATTTTCCGGCTCCATTGCGTCCAATAATGCCGATGCGATCGCCCTGCTTTATTTCAAACGAAACATCTTTGAGCGCCCAAAAGTCCTCTGTTGGTGCGGGGCTTTGAAAATCGAGTGTCAGCATAGAGCGACTCACTTTCTTAGCTGTCTGGGTGAGTTGCTCTCGCAAGCTTGTATAACCTGCCTGTGTTTGGTGCATCAGCTTATACTTCTTGCCTAGATGTTCAACGCGAACTACAGTATCAGACACACGTTGCTCCTACTTAGATGACAAGAGAGCTAATAAAACTTACTTTAGTGACAATAAAAGGCAGAATATAAGTTATTTTTTCTACCTATAGCTTTACTAGTCGTTTCATCCGAACAGCGAGATTCTGAGTCCGGCATGACATCCGATACAAGAGAGGATAACGATAGGGAAATAGCTGTTTTTGCACAACTTTCCATACTTCAGTGTTCTGAATTTTTTGTTGAATTAAATACTCCTCTAACCAGGACAAAAAAGTTTGACGGCCAGCATTATAAGTTTGTTCGATATTATGCGAAACGTAAGTGCAGGCGAGTGGATGTTGGCGATACCAATACCAACACTGACTAGATACAATTACAGGTGATTTTAAACACAGTTTTGCATGAAATGCTTGATCTTCATACATACCTCGGAAGGATTCTTCATATCCTCCAAGTGCTTCTACTACCTCCCGTCGTATCAGAACGTCATGTAATGACGCCCATTCGTCTTGTAAAAATAGCAGCAGTAGTCTTGGTGGCTGGACTATAGTGTTGTGAGAGACATCAAGTTTTTGCAGGAAGTCGCGGCAGATATCCGAAGGATTCCATGTCCAGCTATACCACCACTTAGCAGGATTACAGACGAAGCCTGCAACAGGATGCGATTCCAAGATCTCTACCTGCTGTTCTATTTTTTGAGGCAACCAAATGTCATCAGAGTCTAAGAAGGTAACGTATTCACCTTTAGCGTTGCGGATGCCAAGATTGCGAGAAGCACTCATGCCACGATTCTGGTGTCCATCATGTTCAAGATATCGAACTTTTTCTGGGTATTGCTGGGCATATTTTTGCGCGATCGCAGTACTGCTATCACTGGAACCGTCATCTACAAGCAAAAGTTCCCAGTTTTCGTAGGTTTGGAAAATCGCGCTCTGGATTGCTGCTAGGATAAACTGCTCGGCATTTAAGAAGATAGTGATGACAGAAACTAAGGGCTTGCTACTCATCTAATTGCACTCCTATTCTCCTTTTTGGGGCGATCGGGCATAAACGATCATTCAAATACTAAATCTCTGTGTTTCTGGTAATCTACTCGGTTGTAAAAACAGTCGTTCCAACTCGCGTAATTTACCCATTTCCCGTATTCTCATCATCCATCTTCAAATTTCACCGCCTTGATTTTTGCACTCTTAACCAGTAACGAACTTGGACAGAGAGTGTCCTTTGCCCCAGCAGCTTTACTAACTGTTTCATCCTCCTGTGGCGATACCAAAATTTTTCTGACATATGGTGTATGTGGGGATATCGATAGGGGAATAGTTCTTGTTTTAGAACTTTGCCGACTTCAGTGTTTTTAACTCGATGTTTGAGTAAATACTCCTCTAGAGCGCCAGTTCAAGAAAAATAATCTGGCAATTCAGACTGTCTTGTACTCCCCGCAAGGGAATAGCCAGAAGCTGGATGCTGCCGATACTTATCCAACATTCATTTGCTACAAATACAGGTGCTTGGGGAAAGATTTTGGCGGGGAAGGTTCCATCTTCATACATTCCAGAGCAGTACTCTTCAAATTCACTTACTTTTTCTCATGCCTGATGTTGCACTAGAATGCTACAGGTACAACGTGCAGTAGCTCTTCTTTGCAGCATCAGATTTAGTAGTGTTAGTGGTTTGAATATGGTATTAAGTTCAACACCCACAAGTAGGCGATCGCGTTGGTTATCCTCCCAATTGCCCGTCCAGCTATACCACCATGTAGTATATTCATAGAGCATGGCAACTTCAGGCTGTGCTTCGATGGTGGCTACTTGCTGTTTGAGTTTGTTTGGCTGCCAAGCATTATCGGCATCCAGGGTTGAGCCATCGTCTACTAAAAGTTCCCACTGTTGATAGGTTTGGGCAAAAACACTTTCTAACGCTGCTTGAATGAATTGCTGGGCATTCAGCCAGGTAATGATGCTAAAAACTAATGGTTTGCTAGTCATTAGGTTTCACTGCTCTAACTGCAATTAAAACTTCATAATTAGGATCGTGATAGTCTAGTTCTTCCTGACGCAGTTCCTCTGTAGCGAAGCCGTGAAGAAAAGTTATTGCCGTAAACACATTGCCGTAGGCTTCCACTGTTAAATGCTCTGGGGGAAAAAATTCTTCAAACAGCAGCCCTGAAGAAAGTTTGGTGAAGCGCCAATATTCGCCCCAAAGCTCCACATCTTCGGGATTAATCTGACTGATGCCAGCGAAAGTGGTCAAGAGTACCCCTTTTGGCTTTAAGATTCTGTAGAGTGTCTTAAGGGCAGCGCGGACATCGTAGATAAATGGCAGTGTTTGCGTCAGGATGATGCAGTCATAGGTGTTGGATGCAATTTGCTCTTCACTACAGTCAGTCAAATCAGCAACTATATTTACCAGGGGGCCATCTATTACCTGCATTACATCACTTTTTGTGACGCGATCGCCCCCAAACATTGAGGTGTAGTAGTTGTCACTTATCTCCAGCACCCACCCTTGAATATCATCGGTATGGCTTTTGAGAAATTTCTCGATGTAGTATTGATCGATTGGTTTACCCCGCTTCCTGCCAAAATCTGACTCTATCGGCGTGACTCGTCGGAGATCGCCAAATCGCACCCAACCGACTTGGGAGATGTAGTTATGTCTTTGTTGATGGAATTGTCGCTTGTGCTGTTGAAATCGTAGCCAATGGTGAAGGCGATCGGGCAATGTTAGCTGCCCGATCCGCTGCCCTATTCCTTTGATTTGCCTGAGCAAATGTTGGGAACGTTCTATCATCTCGTACCGCTGTGGATAACGATAGGGAAATAGCTGTTGTTGCAGAACATCCCAGGCATCACTATACCTAGCGCTGTGTTGATATAAATACTCCTCTATCCACTTCAAGAAAATCTCTCGTGCTGGGTTCGTCCGCGCAAAATTCAATTTTGCGGTATTTTTGGCTACACAACAGGTGTTATATTTGTGATCTCGATACCTGTCCCAACACTGACCGGACACAAAAACAGGGAAATGAAGTAATACTTTAGTGTAAAACACCATGTCCGCATACCTATCCCGGAAAGATTCTTCAAATCCCCCCAGTTTGTCAAACACCTTACGGCAGATGAGGACACTAGAAATAGAAGGTATGGTATCTTCTTTTTCTAAAAACAAAGCAATGAGGTTTGGCGGCTGCACCAGGATATTATGCTCTACAGCCAGATCTGTCAAACAGTCCCGTTCCAGGTATTCCGGTTGACAAGTCCAACTATACCACCTGAGAGTCCGCCCATAAAGCATGGCAGCCTGTGGTATTGATTCTAAAATTGCTATCTGTTGTTGTAGTTTATGGGGCAACCACACGGCATCTGCACCGAGAAAAGCAATATAATCACCTTTGGCACGAGCAACACCGAGGTTACGCGCCGCACTCACGCCGAGATTTTGGTGGTTTTCGTGTTCCAGATAGCGCACTTTTTCCGGGTATTTTATTGCATAGCTTTGAGCAATTTCCCTACTCCCATCAGTTGAGCCGTCGTCTACTAGCAACAGTTCCCAGTTGTCGTATGTCTGGACAAACACGCTCTGGATAGCTTCTTCAATGAACTTCTGAGTGTTCCTGAAGATAATAATTCCAGAGACTAATGGTTTGCTACTCATTTTGTTTTACTCCTACTTAGCAATGCACCTAATTGCTCCAGACAGTGGGATAGATAAAACATTAAGGGCAGTTATAATAACTCACTGCCAAAATTTCAGGCGTTGCACGTTAAAGTTTTGAGCCAAGCAAAACCAAGCTCATGAAATAGATATTCTCTCTTCCGGTAGATTTTGGATGAAAGCCTGTTCCTACTGCCAATAAGCTTGCTACTCACCCTGCGATCGCAATGCGCTTTTTGGTTGCTGCGGTTCAATATCTTTAACAAAGTTGATTTTCCGGTTCCATTGTGCCAGATGATGCCGATGTGCAAACCCTGCTTAATTTCAAAACAAAGACTGGGCAATGCCCAAAATCCCGATTGTGCTTGATGGCTTGTAGTCTGCGATTTCTTCCACGCGCAGTAATTTGACTGCATGGCTAAGTTGCTCCTGCACGGTGGGATATCGCCCTTGGCTGTTGGCGACTGAGTACATATTTCTTCCCCAGGTGTTCGACGCGAATTACGGTATCAGACACAAAATGAATGTTCCTACTTACTTAGCTTTCATTAGGTTTAACTGCCCTGACTGTAATTAAGACTTGATAGACTCGATCGCAGTAATCTAGTTCTGACTGAGTGAGTTCTTGCGTTGCCATGCCTTGCAGGGCTGCGATCGCACTCAGCACATTTCCATAAGATTTAACTTCTACATTCGCTGCCCCAAAAGCCTCCGCGAACAGTCGTTTTGCTGCTACAGTTGTGAAACTCCAGCACGAATAATCGCTCCAATCGTCGCTGTCGCAAGTCCTAAAATCTGCGCTCTGCCCTAGTTTAGACTGACCGTTCCGAGTTAGCCCTGGCATAGTTGCCAGCACAACTCCACCTGGTTTGAGAATGTGGTAGAGCGTCTCGACTGCTGCTGGCAAATCGTAAATTAGTTGCAGTGTCTGTGTTAAGAGTACGCAATCATAAGTGTCTGCTGGAAACTGCTTGGGGCAAGTCAAGTCTCCGATAACAGTTACATAGGGGTTTTCCTGATTGAGATGAAGCACATCGCTTTTAGTCACACGCGCCCCACCAAACTGATGCGTATAGTTGCCATCCTCAGTTTCTAGGGTTTGCCCCCGAATATCCTCTGCTTGCCCGGATAAAAACTGCTCCAAGTAGTAGCGGTGAACGGGAAAACCTCGGTCAAATCCCCAATCCGGACTGAGCGGCGTTAATCGTCTCAGTTCGCCAAAGTTGACTTTTCCCAAGGGTGGGTTGTGTCTATAAGCTCTTACTTGAGCCAGTAACCAGCTGTGGATGGGGACTGGCAATGTTTGCTGTGCTATCTGCTTCAATATTTGTTTCATCTTACCCCATCTCGACTTGGCGGTATTTTTAACCGATGATGGATTGGAACAGGTAACGATATTTTTTGTGAGTTGTTCCACAGTTTTCTTTTCCTCCTGCCCTTTGGCGTACAAGTGGAGATAGGTTTCAAGGTTGAGGCAGTTTTTGTTATTTGTGTGGATTCTCGTTTTCCACACCGGGTCTTTTATAATGCAAACTAAGGTGTGTAGTGTCTATGTTGCCATCTGCTATTGCCACGAGCGATTGGTAGCGCAATTGTTCCAGCATCTTGTTTGAGCCACTCACAAGCCCACTCCTACGCCAGCACATCCCCGTTTCTAGCTTTACCCCGAACGAATCTAAACCAACTTGCCACGAGTGTCTTCATGATTTGTTTCCTTAGAGCAAGTAATCGGTAATTTACACTCTTGCAGTGACTGAAAATGCTTTCAACAAAGACTAGGGGTTTGCAACTCATCCTTTTCACTACTTTGCGAGTATTCAAAGACAGTTAAATGAGGTAAAGACTGGCAGGGGCTAGCGCCGCTGTTCATGCTAAACGGCAGATTATGCCAAGGGCAGACGACACATCCATCTACCACATAGCCTGCTGCCAAATCTGCTCCTTGATGGGGGCAATGTCTGCTGAAGACTACTACCCGATTTTTATTCAACCTTGTAGCGCATAAGTTTGGCGATAAAGGTCTAATTTCACCTACCTTCAACTTTGAGGAGTCAAAGGAAAGGTTGGCTGGACTAGACGCAGTTCCTACCTCAGTCTCTAGGGGAAGTTGCTGGGGAAAATCGGCTGATGTATCATCAAAGACCGCTCTTTGAGCGCTATGTGAACGACCGAAAGAAAAGTTAATTAGTTTTGCTATCCGGTGGGATACTTTTGTGACGATGCGATCGAGTTTCGCCATGAACTCGCCGCCAAATCCAGAGTAGATAAATTGGGAAGATGATTTTGATTTTTTGAGAAACTTAGGCTTCTCCAGTGTGATTCGTAGACTCACGACATGACGAGTATCGTCTGTGCTATTGAGTTCAGAACTCTGTAAATGCTCCCCATGAAAAATTATTGCATCTCCTGGTTCCAATTCAAAATTTAGGGCGCGACCAAAGTATTGGTTGGGTAAAATCCTACCATCTTTTGTACAAGGAAGGCGTTTGCCATACACTTGCGGGTAGAGGCTGATACCGTTACCAAACCTTACCGCGCCAACAGCAATCCAGATATTAATAGAATTGCTGGGACTACCATGCCAGCTATCACGATCGGGGCAACGAGCGGTAATTTTTCCACTCCAGCGCCAACTAGATAATTCTGTTCTTCCTACTTCATCGTAGGGAATCTCAAACTGTACGTTTGGTTCTGCTTCAAAGTAGAAAGGTTTCTCTGTCTGAAATACTGATTTTACTATCTTTGTTGATAGAACTGGAGCTAAGCGGCGAAAAATCTTGTAGTTAGAGCGAACAATTGATTTTAGTTCGTCCAACTCAATGATTGTATGAACGGCTTCAAAGCCATCTGCTCTAACTCTTGCAGCTTTGTGTTCGCCAACAGCCTGACGAATCCCTGCTAAACTTGCCTGTTTTAATTGCTCAAAATAGCCGATCGCTTGCATACATTGGGGCAAAACAATGACTTCTCCACGCATAACGCGATCGGCTATTTGGTTCAGTGGGACTGTTTCTGTATGTTCAAGTCCCACGCTTTTGGCTGTTAGATTTGGAGGCGGCATATTCCAAGCAATAGGTGGACAAAACCGTAATAGCGATGCGTCTTTTTGTCGGTTCGTCAGTAATGCGGCTCAAAATTTTTAACAGGGTTGATTTATCCGCTTTAAAACAGAAGATATAACAACTCTCACCCTTCGCCATCGCTCCTTTGAGTACTGACTTTAAATTCGATCTGTCTCAAGCAGAAGTTTTTTTGTTTTCATTAGACCGCTTGATCGATGAGAGCAGCCAACGGTTGCAGTAACGGTGGTTAGCTATAC
>QQTW01000092.1_pt1 | contig 49035 bp, 49 predicted proteins | sample 1904831 | NCBI WGS metagenome assembly QQTW01 (sample SAMN09435610, study PRJNA476489) | Subsurface metagenome, whole genome shotgun sequencing project.
GCAGTCCGGAACTTTTGGCAGTGGAAAATTAACCCAAGCGCTGCTAGTCACAATTTGCCCGCAGCTTCGGAAAGACCCAACGGCAGAAAGACAGATCCAGTTTATCTAAAGCCTTTTGCTTTAACTTTGCCAGCTAATATTTTGGCTCAAGTTTCGCTCTCCAAAAGAAGCAATACCGCCGCCGGAGATGGGATTAAAACAGCTTGCGGACTGATTGCTTTAACCGTAGGCACGGATACGGCATTAAAACTCAAAGCTTTTACCCCTGCAAGAGTGTACTGGCGGACTGGGGAAGCAGCAACTAGCGCTACTCGCACTAGCCGAATTACAAACCAGCCTTACAAGAGCTATTACACTGCTGCCGACGAAGGCTTCAGCGTACCTTTTGGGCGCAAAAGCACTGATAGTTTATCTACTCGGCAAGCAGAAATTAAAGCTGCTATCCCTGCTGGCGTTAGTTTAATTACCTTCTCCCCTGAGAAGTACCGAGGCTAAAAGTCATGAGTGTTCGTGAATCAATGCTTTTATGGCTACCGTCTTCAATGCTCGACGAGCAACCATTATTGATAGAGGAAGTTACAGCAGCTAATGGCGCGATTCTCGATTTTTGCGATGGCGAGTTATCCTTTGCCGATACTCTAGAAACGATTGAATACTACGGCGCTAACGTTGACCAGTATCGAGCGGTTCTAGCCTCGGACTTGCGACAACTGGGGGTTTAAGATGAGCCAGCCCGTATTAAACTTGCAAGTTCAAGGCAATTGGGTGAAGGTTTACGACGAAGTTCGCGCCAGCCAAGTTGTGGTAGACCGCAGTTCTACACCGATTCCAGCTTTTGAACTTGGGGTTTTATTCGAGTCTCATATTTTAGCCGTGCGCTGCTTAAGCGATTCTGCTAAACCGAATTGGCGCTTTGCTGGCATCCTTAGCCAACGATTCCAAATTGGATCTGGTGGCGGCGTGTCAGCTTTACCCGTCGTCAATGCCAGCAGCCGGACGGCAAGACTAAACCGCAGCGCTCTAGTCCAGTTCCAGCACTTGACGAGTACCTATCAATTAGTTTTCGAGCCTGCTCACTGGCTTAAAGATATTCAATTAACTGTCTGGGAATATCAGGGGCCGATTTCGGACACAACCGAAGAAAAAATCGATTTAGTCATTGATGCCACCGACCGTATCGAAAGCGCTCTTGCTGCCCCTTAAATATTTAGGACTTATTACTCATGCTTGGTATTGATGTTGCGGCGGCGGGTTTTATCCTTGCTGCCTTGACTTTCGGGTTTCATTCAGTGCAGACAGTGACCAAAGAGGCGCACAATAACGGGCTGAAAAGCGCTCGGCTGGAGGCGGAACTTGGACTATTAAAGAGTGATTTAATGTCGAGTTTGAACTTGCTTACTTACCGCCTAGGTCAAGTGGAGAAGTCTATCCATGATTTCAAGGAGACGCATTAAATGAAGCGAGTAACTGAATTTGGTTTAATTTTCTGCGCTCTTGTCTTAGTCGGCGGTAGTTTGATTTTGTCCCTCGATGACCCAACGATTGCTCTAGCCTTTCTTGATTTAGCCAAGATTACCCTCAGTGGTTTAATCGGCTACAGCGTCCACCCTATGGTCAATCCTCATGAATAATTTAGCTACTCGTGTCGTCGAATATATGCGGTCTAAAAGGTATCTGCTGTTCAATGGTACTCAGCATTGCAACATCATTTACATCGAAGGGATGAATGCCAACGGGACGTTAAATAGCGACGCGCCTAACTGCTTCAATGATCGCCGTTTAGTATTGCAAACCCGTGACGGCATCCCTCAAATCATTGGCAACTGGGAAGCCACCACCGAACCCGGCAGTCATTACACCTATTCCCCCATGAACCCGTTGGGAGCAGCGCGAATTAAGTTCGGTCAATATACTTCCTGGCGGGTTGGACTTCACGGACGCGATCACCATGAAGCTCTAGTTCAAGTGGCTAATGTCTCAGTCCACCGCGACTTTAATAAAGATTTCAAGCGCACAGGCGATCGCATTACGACTGGTTTATATGGCATCAACCAGCACGCTGGCTATGATTTGCCGCTTAACAACATCAGCACTGCTTCGGCGGGTTGTCTTGTTGGTAGAAGTCGGGGCGGTCACAGAGAATTTATGAATTTAATCAAACAAGACGAAAGCTACAAAAAAGATCCGTCTTTCATCTTCACGAGTACGATTATTCCCGGTGACGAACTGACGAAATTATTTCCTGGGGATTCGCTGTAAGGGCGATAAATAAAATCTCGGTCAATTACCGCGCGAATTTGGACGTTATGGAGGCTTTGTTGCTCTAAAGTATTTGCAATATTTTGGTCAGAAAATACAAATAAAGCTAAATTTACCGATTGGCTAGAGGTAGTTAGAGTTTTAGCAATTAAACCATTGGTGCTTTGACTCCAAGGAGAAGTTTGCGAAGTCGGCGAAAACTGCACGTCAATAGTTGTATTCCCAACTTGGACTGTTTGGGGGAGTCGAAAGGGCTTTTTTAAACCAAACAAGCGATCGCCACCCCACATTAAACTAAACTCTTGGGTAAATAATGCTGCTAACTTTGGGCTATCAATCTTGACTAAATTGTTGGCATTGCCTGTACTTTGGGGATTAGTAAGGTCTCCATGAATATCGCTACTGGTAAAATTAGCGGAAGTAACTATGACAATGCGATCGTCTACAACTATAAATTTGTGGTGCATCAAATCGCTACCTTTAGAACCATCTGCCGTATCATCAATGACAGGTACTTTGGCGTTGCGGAGAATTAAAAGCGCATCCCCTTGATTAGCTTCTTGGGCGCTGATTTGACCGTCAGAGTTGCGATCGCTTTGAGTGCGTAATTCGTCATACTTGGCGGCTTCCCTAGGGGTTTTTCTGGGTCGAGATTCGTTTAAAGGATAATTATAAGTATTTTCTAAAATTACCCGAACTTTTACCCCAGCTTTTTGTCTTTCTACGATCGCTTGAGCAATTTTCGGTAAACGCAACTCTTGCACTGCAACATCTACGCTAGATTTGCTTGCAGAAATTGCCGCAATAATTTGTTGTTCTAAATCGTCTCCATTTCTTTGCTGTTGGCGTAGATCTTGATACTGGAAAGACTCGGTATGATTAAAGTAAACCTGCACCAAAGGCTCTTGCGGTAAAGCAAGGGGCTTTTGCTCGGAATGTACGCCAAGACATCCAACAAATAAAAAAGGAAGAAGTGTAGAGCAAAGCTGTCTAAGGTTCATAGACTTAAATTGAGCAGATAAAGTTATAGTTCCCCAAAAACTCCTAAACTTACCAAAATTCCTTATTTTCTTAGTGGCGCTGTAAATGCGATCCCCCCTAACCCACGTCAACAAAGCAGGAAGTAGCGCAAACTACGCGAGTGAAGGTTTCCTTTCACAAAAGTTTGTAAGAGAAAGCTACACCGCTTTTTGACTCCCCTTGAAAAAAGGGGGGAAATATATATATGAATCTCCCTTTTTAAGGGAGATTTAGAGGGATATATCAGGATGGGCTACCAACGGAAAAACTTTTAAAACATCCTCTAAAGTGGAGAAAGAAATAAAATTTTTTTCTCGCAAATGAATTGATTAATAACTCATGCAAATTTATCTAGACTACAGTGCTACAACACCACCACGCACGGAAGCTAACGCAGCTATGCAAAATGTTTGTACTTCTTTGTGGGGGAATCCTTCTAGCTTGCATGAGTGGGGAGAGAGGGCAGCAACGGTATTAGAAACAGCTAGGATGCAAGTAGCTTCGTTGTTAAATGCCGCAAATTCTGAATCCATTATCTTTACGTCTGGCGGTACAGAGGCGGATAATTTAGCAATTATGGGTGTTGCTCGTAATTACACCACACCCCAACACATAATTATTTCTAGCGTCGAACATTCCGCCGTTAGTGAACCTGCTAAGTTGTTGCAACAATGGGGTTGGGATGTAACTTATTTACCTGTAGATGGCACAGGAAGAATCAATCCTTTAGACTTGCAAGCTGTTTTAAAGCCCAATACTGTATTAGTTTCAGTCATTTACGGACAAAGTGAAGTAGGCACAATTCAACCGATTGAAACTTTGGGAAATATTACTCGAAATCACGGTGCTTTATTTCATACTGATGCTGTACAAGTGGCGGGACGTTTGCCTCTAGACGTGCAAAAACTGCCTGTAGACTTACTTTCCCTTTCTAGCCATAAAATCTATGGTTCCCAAGGTGCGGGGGCGTTGTACGTCCGCCCAGGGGTTAATTTAGTGCCTTTATTGTGTGGTGGTGGGCAAGAATTAAAGTTGCGATCGGGTACTCAAGCATTACCTGCGATCGCCTCTTTTGGCATTGCTGCAAAGTTAGCCGCCCAGGAAATGCCAACAGAAGCCGCGCGTTTAATTAGTTTACGCGAACAATTGTTTGAGGCTTTAGCCGATACACCGAGTTTAGTTCCTACAGGCGATCGCATTTTTCGCTTGCCCCATCATGTTAGTTTTTATTTAGCCTCCGCCGATGGCGAAAACATTACAGGTAAAACTATTGTGCGTCAGTTAAATTTGGCAGGAATCGCGATTAGTGCAGGGGCGGCTTGTCATAGTGGTAAACTTTCCCCTAGTCCCGTACTTTTGGCAATGGGTTTTTCGGAAACTATCTCAAGATGCGGTATTCGCCTGACTTTAGGACGGGAAACTACTTCCGCCGATATTGAATGGACGGCTATGGTACTTAAACAAGTATTACAACGCTTGAACCCGGTAAAATTTGCTGTAAGTTATTAATTTTAAAAAATGTCAGAACTACCTAAAACTCTTAACGAAGCAGTTTCTCAAGCTAAAATTGCTACTCAAAATGCGATCGGCGATGGGAACAATCGCTTGCAAGTTGAAATTTTATTACCCGAACTCAATCCGATGCCTGTAGCAGAGCGCTTTTTGAGTATGGAGGAAGGCAATACTCACAAATTTAATAAAATATTTTTTCCCGATGCGGGAGCGGCGGCTTTGGCTCGTCGTGACTGGGGCGATGTCCCTTTTGAGTTATTAGACATTAGTACCAAAAGAGTGTCGGTTGAGGAGCAAATACAGCCTGAAGATGAGGCAATTCTATGTATTGCTCCCACTGCTCAAGAAGTATTGCAAATAGAAAAGTTGTGTAATGCTATGGGCGAACATCGTCCGGTTGTATTGCTCAATCCCCGGTTAGAAGATGTGTCTATAGTAGGGATTGGGTACGCGGGAAGGCAGTTGCGCGATCGCTTTTTGAAAAATATTCAATCATGCTACTACTTACGCCCATTAGAAGAAGGAACATTATTTCGCTGCTACCCCGGATTGTGGCAAGTTTGGCGCGAGACAACTGATGGCTACGAGCTAATTAAGGAATTGCCCAATAAACCTGTAGGCGACGATCTCGATCTCATTTTTGCGGGAGAATCTGCGAGTCTAACCGAGGATGCGCCTAAGCCTAAAAAGTTGAGTATGTTTGCTGGTATGCAAAGGTTTATGAAAGCTCTAACCCGTTAGCAAAACTGTGCCTATTCTAGCAACTAGCCCAAATATTACCTATTGGTATGAAGGTTTTTGCCCCCGCAACGGTGAATTGCTTAGATTGCCTCGCACCCAATTAGTAGAAACAATTGCTAGCGAATTAATGCAACATCTCGCTAGTAATGCAGTCTATTCCCGCGAAGGTAAAATGTATGGCGTACTTTTGGGCGAAACTAAATATGGGCAACAGCAAGTAATTAAGGCTTTTTCTGGGCTTTTAAATGGTAATAGTACGGTGGAAGGTTGGGTTCCACCTATTCCCGGACGCGATCACCTATTTATAGAAGAATCTCTTACTCTCGCTAAATTAGCAGCTATAAAGCAAGAATTAATTGCTTTACAAAACATTTCCGTCCAGCAACAATACGATTTGTTGGCAAAAGAATTTGAAAAGAAGTCCCATGAACTTGCTTTACTCCACAATCAACGCCAGCGCGATCGCCAACAGCAACGCCAACATCTCGATCTTGAAGCCTTAGAACTACTCAACGAACAAAGCCGCAGGGATGGTATCGAACGCAAACTCTTTAAACGCGAACGAGATGCCGTCCTTAAGCCCCTCAAAGCTCAAATCGAGACTTTTCTTGCCCGAAAGCTCGAATTAAAACAACAACGCAAAGCCTTATCTCGTCAGCTTCAAGCCCAATTACATGATAATTTGTGGCTAACTAATTTTGCTGGGGAATCTTTACCGCTAACCGATTTAATACCAGGAGGTATCCCAACGGGTACAGGAGAATGTTGCGCCCCCAAATTACTCCACTATGCCGCAAGTATTGGTCTGAAACCTCTGGCGATCGCAGAGTTTTGGTGGGGTGCTTCTTCAATAGATAAAGTACAAGGGCAATTCTACGGTGCTTGCGAAGAGCGCTGTCAGCCATTAATGGGCTTTTTGCTATCGGGTTTACCGCAACAACCTGTAGTTGTAAATTCTCCTTTGCTAACTATTTTGTATGAGGATGAGTGGCTAATTGCCGTCAATAAACCGCCAAAATTGCTTTCTGTACCGGGGCGTTATAGTCACCGTAATGATAGCGTTGTCGGACGCTTGGGGCTTGCTACAGTGCATCGACTTGACTACGAAACATCAGGTATTCTTTTACTAGCACGCGATCGCACAACTCATCGTCATTTAAGCATCCAGTTTCAACAACGAAAAGTTCGCAAGGTGTACGAGGCGATACTTGCAGGAGTTTTAAATACTGAGAGTGGGACAATTAATTTGCCGCTTTGGGGAGATCCCACAAATCGCCCTTACCAAAAAGTAGACTGGCAACATGGTAAACCAAGCTTAACTCAATACAAACTTTTAACTACTACCAACGGTCGCTCTCGTCTAGAGTTTTTGCCGTTAACTGGGCGCAGTCATCAACTCCGCGTTCATTCTGTGGATAAGCAAGGTTTAGGTTTACCGATATTAGGAGATTTGTTGTATGGTTGCACTGAGGCGAAACGCTTGCATTTACACGCAAGGAAGCTCTGTTTTGAGCATCCCCAATCAAAAGAGATGATTTGTTTGCAAACTGAAACTCCTTTTTAATCGGCGATAGATTTAACGGTTTTATTTCTGCTAAACACTAACAAAATCCCCAGTACGATCGCACTCACTACGGCGGTAACTGAGATTGTAGGATTATTTAACTGACGAATTGCGATCGCTACATATGCCCAAATAAACACACAAGTAAAAGCTATATCGGCTCTTTTAATCGCCACAATTGCCGCAATTATTGTAGCTATTACGAGCATTATCGCCGCCCAGTAAGTGCCATTAATCCCCCAACCATCCCAGTTAGAACTATATAGAGCCGAAGCAATATTGACAATCGTAGCTACCGAAATCCAGCCTAGATAAATACTAAAAGGTATATGTGCAAGCCATTGGCGATCGCGTAATACTTGTACTTTTCCTACTCCTAACTGCAAGTAAGCGCTAATCAAAGCTAGGAGAATTACCAGCATTGCGACAACCGAAAGCCAAAATAACCGCATTGTAAATAAATATACCCAGGTTATTTGAGCTACGCAAGCAACAATTAGCAAGACACTCGCGCGTCCAATAGTGGGATCTCGTCGTTGCGCTGGCCGAAGTTGATAAATACCATAAGCAATCAATCCTACATAAATCAAGCCCCAAATCGCAAAAGCATAATTTGCTGGAGTAATCTGCACTCCTTGAAAAACAGTATTAGAAATTTTGCCAATGTTTGCGCCTTTAAGGGGAAAAAAATTCGACAAGGCATTTATAGTTAGAGTAGCCAAAATAGCGATTAGAGTTGCGATCGCTATTCCCAAACTAGATTTTGTTGTAGATGTTTTCATAACCTAAGATTTTGAGACTTCACCAAAATAGAAGCCGATAACAGTCCCCACAATCCCTGTTTCTGCAACTAATATCAAAGTTACTATATCTTTCCAATCTTCAGTTTTACCGCCCTGAAAGATAATTTCAACTATAACTAAAGCAAAGCAACAGGAGATCGTACTCCCAAAAATAATTACTAAACCTTTGACAATCCAGGCTTTTGTTTTTTCTGAACCACTACGCAGATCGATTAATTTACCTTTTTTATTAATTTGCTTTGCATCACTGTCAACTGGCGTTGTATCTAAATCGCTTTTTTCAACTTCAGACATGGATGTAATTTAATAATAACTGGCTCTCGTTAAGCTTGACTTAGTTCGGCTTTCAACTCGCGCAGCATTTTACTTGTCCCTTCATCAATAGCTTTAAGTACAAGTTGAGGAATAAGTTGAGTTATAGGTAAATTGGGAAAAACCAGGCTACTAGAGGACGAAATATAGCTGTTATCGTTAAGAATATTAATTGTAAGCTGCTGATCTTTATAAATCCACACTTCAGGAACACCTATAGCGATGTAAGCATTCAGAGTAGTTTTTGAAGTAACATCCGCCTCAATTGCTAAATCGGGTGGTGGATAAATAGATAAATTCATATTGATACATCCTTTGACGCGATCAGCATTTTGGATGTAAAAGCAAGTATCAGGTTCAACCCCGGCAATTACTGGACGTTTAAAGGTAGTCGATCCAAAGTCCTCCCAATCGCGCCCTTGAAAATTTAAAATTGTTTTCGCTACATTAGCAATAATACGGTGAGGTCTTTCGTGAATTGCTAACGGAGACATAATATCTAAAGTTCCCTGGTAGTAAGCCACGCGAGTATTGCGTTGTTCTCCCAAATTAGTCAAGATACTTTCAAATTCCTGCCAAGATAAGTTATGGATGCTAATGTGGCTACCGGGAGTAAGTTCGATGGCTTGGATGGGAATAGTTACGCTCATTTTTATCGTTCCTCCAATAGAAAGGCTTTTGGCTTATTCTTCCATTGATTTGTTAGTGTGGAAGAACACGCACTTAAACAATTAACACTTAAATTTGATTGGTAACATCCGTTGTATAGCGACTGTTAAAAACATCAAGCCAACCAACAATCGCGTCTTTTAAGTTATCTGTTACTTCTTCTATAGTGTCTCCTTCAGTAACACAACCGAGGAGTGCGGGAACTTCTGCCCAGTATCCACCTTCTACTGCTGGATGAATAATTGCTTTGATTTTCATAGGTGTTAGTCGCTTTCAAATATGCTAACAACGATTTTTCGCACTTACGGCAAAATCCGGATTAAAAACGGTACTTCTACTACTTCGCCTGTAGTTTCGCCTATTTGGACTATTAAACCTGCGCCACCTGCTTTAGTGCGAATATAGCCTAAGCCAAAAAAACCGCGATCGCTTTCTACAATACTTGTCAGTTTCCCTACTTTTTCCTCTCCTACCATAATTGCACTCCCGATTTCAGCGATCGCATTAAGTTTAATTCCCCACAAGTTTTGTTTTACGCCTTTGTAAGTATTTAGTCGCGCGATCGTTTCTTGTCCGATATAGCAACCTTTATCAAAAGATATTGTCTGTAATAAGCCTGCTTCTAAAGGATTGTAATCATCAGTTAGTTCTTTGTCTGGAACTGGACGACCTTGTATAATTCTCAACTGTTCCCAAAGGTCGTCGCCCATTGGTACAGCACCCGCTTCTACAACCATTTTCCACACATTTGCGGCATTTTCAGCCGGAACAATTAAAGTGTATCCAGGGGTTGCAAGTCCGCTTCCTACTGCTATCCGCATCTCGTTGATTAACTGATGATTGCCTACTGGTTGCCCAATAATGGCATCTAAACCGAGTTTTGCTAGTAAAGTATCGCTTTGTAAACCAATTAAACTAAATATCGCGTTTTTATCGGTAATGTCTATTAATTCCACCTTGTCAGCAAAAAAGATATAGCGATCCAACCATTCGAGTAAATACTTGTAGCGATTGGGTGACGTTATTAGTAGTACAGTGTCATCGGTAACGATCGCACTAGCTAAATCAATGGTTCTTGCGGTAGAAGTCACAAAAACTGTATCGCAACCTTCCCCCGGCTTTAAACGCTCAAAATTGTTGGTACTTTGGTTGTGTAAAAAACGCAGGCGATCGCTTCCTGTAACTTTAATTAATCCCCAATGAGTGCGATCGCAAATTGCTACCCCACTTTGCGCCGCCTCTAATGCCTCAACATCGTTACCAAAACTTAGGGGGATGTCAGAATCAAATGTTGCACCAAAGGCTGCCTGAATGTCTTGTAACTGTTGAATCATAAAATTTTGATTATTTTTAAGTAGTGGGCAATTCGCCAAATACGCGCTCGATTAAATGGGTAGTTTTTTGGTCTAATAATTGCCAGTCAACATCGCCTGTTTCATCAATTAAGCTAGTGTCAATTGTGACGATATAGTTAGGCGACTCTGCAAGCAAGGAACTATAGTTGTAAAAACAAACTTGATAGCAGAGTTCCCATAAATCAATTTTGACCGTTTCTGAGCCTTCTTTGTTTAAACACAAATGGTAGCCGGGTGTTGGCGTGGGTAGCTGCATTAAAGCTTGCTCAATTTCCTCTACTTGTTCGCCTTGGGCTGATTCTAGTTGTTTGACTAAATTAGCTACTTCAGTTTTTATTTCTTCACTAGTTCCGGGCTGCCAAATTAGTACATTTTCGTAGGTTTCTTTCCAGCTACTTGTATCAAGTTGCTTGCGGATGCGATCGAGAATGCGAATAAAAGCAGGCTGCATGAGTAATTCTGCCTGCTGCCATGCAATATTATCGGCAAATTTCGGCGGCATGAATAGTTTATTTTGGCGGAGTTTTAGCTACAAGGGGTTCAAGAATTGTATTAAAAAAATAAACGCGATCGCAATAATTCGTTGAACTAGAACAAACTGCTTCAATTGTTACATTAGTTGCTTTACTAATATCTAGTGCTAATAACTCTTTATTTCCTGGAGAAATTGTTTTAGTCTCTGTTTTGTCGCCATCTACGTAAAAATTTACGGTTACAGGGGGACTATTCGGATTATTGTCTCGCATTCCCACTCCTAGACGCAAAGTTTGAAATAATGGGCGATCATCATCGTTTCTAATTTTACAAGTTACTGCCGCCGACACCGTACCCGCACCCAAATAAAACGGGCTTGTATAAACAGCTTTAGAAATTGCTACATCTAAAGGAACTTGGCGAAAGCTACCCAATCCACTACTAACACACTTTGCCTGTACCAAAGAAACTTGAGTTTGGGCTTGTAAAGGACTTGTACCCATAGTTATTAAGCTGATTGATAGAATTGCCGCTTGGAGATTTAATTTTTGCATAATAATGTTTTAGTGAATTTCTACTACTGCCACAGGTGGTAATAATAAACCGTATTCCAACCCTTCAACTACCGCTTGGTAAGAAGCATTAAGAATATTAGTTGATACACCTACAGTAGTCCAGCGTTGAAAGTCGCTGCGCCATTCTACAAGTACCCGCGTACTAGCCGCAGTACCGCTATATTCGTCCAATATGCGGACTTTATAATCTGTCAATTCAAAGTTGGCAACCTGGGGATAGAAATTAACTAAAGCTTTGCGTAATGCCGCATCTAGTGCCGCAACGGGCCCATTTCCTTCGGCGGCTTCTAAAATATCTTGACCATTTACAGCTAGTTTTACCGTTGCTAAAGCACTACTATTGCAACTATCCACGTCTTGAGATAAATCGCAGTGAACTTGAAAGCCTTTAATCGTAAATAATTGCTGGCGTTTACCTAAAGCTTCCCGCATCAGTAATTCAAAACTTGCTTCCGCCGCTTCAAATTGATAACCTTGGCTTTCTAATTCTTTGAGATGGCGTAATATTTGCCTAGCTGCGGGGTTGTTTTTATTTAATTCAATCCCAAAAGTCCGAGCTTTTGCTAAAACATTACTAAGTCCTGCTTGTTCGGAAATGACTATCCGGCGACTATTGCCAATTTTTTCTGGTTCAATATGTTCGTAAGTTAAAGGATTTTTCTCTACCGCCGAAACGTGAATCCCGCCTTTATGGGCAAAAGCTGAACGTCCCACAAACGCCGCGTGTTCGTTGGGTGCAAGGTTGACAACTTCGCTAATAAATCTACTTGCATTAGTAAGCTGAGTTAGTTTATCTTCTGGAAGACAGTTGTAACCTAGTTTTAATTGCAAATTGGGAATTACTGAACAAAGGTTCGCATTACCGCAGCGTTCGCCATAACCATTAATTGTCCCTTGTACCATTGTTGCGCCTTCAAGTACCGCCGCGATCGCATTGGCAACAGCAGTATCAGCATCATTGTGGGTATGGATACCAATTTGAGTATTGGGGGGCAAAAATTGCTTGACATCGCGGACAATAAGGCTAATTTCGTGGGGTAATGTTCCGCCATTAGTATCGCATAAAACTATCCATTCCGCCCCCGCAGTTACGGCGGTTAGTAAGGTTTTTAGGGCGTAATCTTTATTTTGCTTATAACCATCAAACCAATGTTCGGCATCATAAATTACTTTACGTCCAGATAATTGTAGATAGGCGATCGTATCGCGGATCATCTCTAAATTTTCGTCTAAGCTAGTCTTTAAACCTTCTGTAACGTGCAAATCCCAAGATTTACCGAAAATAGTTACCCAGCGAGTTCCCGCCGCGAGAATCGCTTGCAGCATCGGATCAGTTGCTGCTGATATATGGGGGCGACGAGTAGAACAAAAAGCAACAATCTCAGCTTGAGTTAAAGGTTGTTCTTGAAGCTGCCAGAAAAATTGTACATCTTTAGGATTTGCCCCCGGCCATCCACCTTCTATAAAAGGCACTCCCAATCTGTCTAACTGTCTAGCAATGCGGAGTTTATCTTCTATAGATACAGATATTCCTTCTCTTTGGGTTCCATCCCTTAACGTGGTGTCGTAGATCCAAAGCTGTTTTGTCATAAATACTAATTAGACTAAGAGGGATATCAAAAATAGGAAAATAGAATAATATGCCCCAAGTTTTTGCTCAGGGTAAAGTAATAGTTTGCAGTGATGGCGACAATCTCCGTCAGGTACTACTCAATAATGATATCAATCTCTACAATGGCAACGCCTCAGTCATCAATTGTCATGGACTTGGAACTTGCGGTACTTGCGCTGTGATGGTAGAAGGCAAAGTTTCGGAAGTAACTTGGCAAGATAAAACTCGGCGCAGTCTTCCTCCTCATTCTCCTTCTAAAAATCTCCGTCTTGCTTGTCAAACTAAGGTTTTAGGCGATGTAAAGGTGACAAAATTTGATGGCTTTTGGGGACAAGGTGAAAAAGTTGTTTGGACGGCAAAAGCTTAGTTTTAGGGAAAATTGTTTATTTGGTGGAGTTAGTTAGTGCGAAGCCCTTTACCGGGCGCGCTTGCACTATCGCACTAACTAATCTTCGCAAAGCATTAATTCATAATAATAATCAATGCTTCCATAACTTGTGTTTTAAGTTTTGACCAACCTATGAAGTTTTCCCAGCCCTATCAACCGCTTCTACTCCGCATTTTGCATGGGTTAACAGGTTTATTTTTAGTTGCGGCAATTTTGACGGCTTTCTGGACTTACAATACTTTTGATGGACGTTGGGGGAAGCTTCCCCTTCCTTACTACCCTAGCATTGAAGGCTTGCATGGGACGTTTGGGCTATTTACATTGCTCATTTTTCCCCTGTTTGTTGTTTATGCCTTTCATCGGGGACAAAAAAGATTAATCCAACCCGATTTTTTAGCCAAGTTGCATCAATTGGGTAAACCTGTTTGGTGGGACACCTTAAACCGATTTTCTAACACCCTGATAATTTTGGCACTGACTTTTGCCCTTTTTAGCGGCAAAATGATGGATGAAAAGTGGTTGCCCAATGGAGAATTAGATCGCCCTTGGTACTACGCGCACCTAATATCCTGGGTAATTATAGTTGTTTGTATTGTCCTCCATCTGCTGCTAAATGCCAAAGTGGGAGGATTACCATTACTGCTATCGATGCTAAACTGGCGATTTCGTGCCAAAGATAGCCCTGCGTTGTGGTCTACTCATATTGCTAATTGGTGGTCTTGGCGACGGAGTTCGCAATTAAGCTTAAAATCTATTTCTCTACTTACTGTTTTAGAAATAGTGGTGCTGATAAGTATTGTGGCTGCGTGGATAATTTCGCTATTGAAATTTTAAATTTTTACTGATTAGCAAAAGGAATAAGGATTAATCGCTAGGCTAGAGATGGGGAAAAAGGAGAATATGGCATGACAACCGATGTTTTGGTTATTGGTGGTGGAGTAATTGGTTTAGCGACGGCTATTGAATTAAAATTACGATCGCACTCTGTAACTATAATTGTCCGCGATTTTAACTCCGGCGCAAGTTATGCCGCCGCCGGAATGTTAGCACCCGAAGCCGAACAAATCATCCCCGGTGCAATGTTAGAATTATGTCTGCTGTCGCGCCAGCTATACTCTGATTGGACGAGCAAAATTGAGCATATTAGCGGTTTAAGTACGGGTTATTGGAATTGTGGCATTTTAGCCCCAGTTTACGAGAAAACAAGCCGAAATAATGCTCAGTGGTTAGATAAAAGTGCAACTTCTCAGCATCAGCCTAATTTAAGTTCTGAAGTAGCTGGTAGTTGGTGGTATCCCGACGATGGACAGGTAGATAATCGGGCTTTAACTAATGCACTGCGCGCCTGTGCGATCGCAATAGGTGTAATTATTCAAGATAAAGTCACAGTCAAAAGCTTTATCTATGAACAAAATCGCGTTACAGGAGTTTGCACCACAACTAACGATCTTATCCATGCCGAACATTATGTACTAGCAACGGGCGCTTGGTCACAGGAATTATTACCCATACCAGTGCATCCCAAAAAAGGACAAATGCTATCGGTGCGCGCAACCGACAAAGAATTGCCTTTAAAGCAAGTTTTATTTGGATCAGATATATACATAGTGCCGCGTACAGATGGGAGAATTATTATCGGTGCAACTAGCGAAGACGTGGGCTTTACTCCTCACAATACTCCCGCAGGTATGCAATTACTCCTACAACAGGCTATCCGCCTTTATCCACCATTACAGAATTATCCGATTGAAGAATTTTGGTGGGGTTTTCGCCCAGCAACGCCGGATGAGTTGCCAATTTTAGGCGCTAGTCCTTACTTTAATCTTACTCTTGCCACTGGTCATTATCGTAATGGCATCCTTTTAGCCCCTGTAACTGCTAATCTAATTGCCGATGTCATAAATAACAAAACTTCTTCCTTGTTAGAACATTTCCACTACTCCCGGTTTTATAGTTAAATATATTTCCTTTTTCAAAATGCAGACACTCAATCATTCTTTAGAACAATCCTTAGATCGCCCCTTAATCATTGCGGGTAAAACCTTTCAATCGCGCTTGATGACGGGTACGGGCAAATACCGCAGTATTGAAGAAATGCAACAAAGTATTATTCAAAGCGGCTGCCAAATTGTCACCGTTGCCGTGCGGAGAGTGCAAACAAACGCTCCAGGACACGAAGGTTTGGCAGAGGCTCTAGATTGGACAAAAATTTGGATGTTGCCCAATACAGCAGGCTGTCAGACGGCGGAGGAAGCGATCCGCGTGGCACGGCTAGGGCGAGAAATGGCAAAGTTATTAGGACAAGAAGATAATAACTTTGTCAAATTAGAAGTTATTCCCGATCCTAAATACTTACTTCCCGATCCGATTGGTACGTTAGAAGCTGCCGAAAAGCTAGTCAAAGAAGGCTTTGCTGTCTTACCTTATATTAATGCCGATCCAATTTTGGCTAAACGTTTAGAAAATGTGGGTTGCGCTACAGTTATGCCTTTAGCTTCTCCCATTGGTTCGGGGCAAGGTATGAAAAATGCGGCAAATATTGCCATAATTATTGAAAATTCTGGCATTCCTGTAGTTGTAGATGCTGGAATTGGTACGCCTAGCGAAGCCGCCCAAGCGATGGAAATGGGCGCAGATGCTTTACTAATTAATAGCGCGATCGCACTAGCCCAAAACGCCCCAATTATGGCGCGTGCTATGAACCTTGCCGCCCAAGCAGGACGCATGGCGCACCTTGCCGGACGCATCCCGATTAAAGACTATGCGATCGCAAGTTCCCCCTCAATTGGCACGATTAATAGCTAATAATTAATCCAGTCTTTTCCAAGGCTGGAGGTCATGTAAAGATTTATTTCTAAAATTTGTGAGTTTATTTACAACTTTATGTTACGATTGGCAAATTAACTAGCAAAAGGGTAGAAAATATGCCATACACAACAGAAGAAGGCGGTCGTCTAAATAACTTCGCTAAAGAGCCAATAGTTTACCAAGCCGAAGATCCTACAGGTACAGAAAAGCGCAACTATGTCTTTTTGGGAATAGTTGCCGCAGCTTTAGTTGGTGGTTTAATATTTGTTGCTGTGTCTGTCTCCTCCGTAAGCTAAATTTCACGTCCTAAGATTGCACTAAATAGTGATGAGTAGTCAGCATCTGCAAACCCGCTAGTTATCGCTATTTCCAATATTTTTTTTACCCCTGCAATACTGCTAATATTCATTTCTTCCCCCTGGGCTTCATTGATAAATAACTCCGTATCTTTCAATAAGTGCTTAGTAGGGAAATTGGGATTATCGTAATTGCGATCGCGCATTCGCTGTAATTTCTTGTCAAAAGTGGGCGCATATAAGGCACTTTGACGGAGAATTTGCATAAAGATGTCTACATCCGCACCTTGACGTTCAACAAAACCTAAACTTAAAGCAAAAGCTGTACTTAGAGAAGCAATTAATTGATTTAAGGCTAGTTTAATCGCTGAAGCGCTGCCTACTTCTCCAATTAACAAAGGTTTATTACCAAAGTTTTGTAACAAAGCCTGCCAGCGTTCAAATTGCGCCTCTGTACCGCCTACCATAACTATCAGCTTGCCAGATTGGGCTTCGGGAATGCTCCCTAAAACTGGTGCTTCTAAGTATTCACCTTTGGCGGCGATAATATCCTTGGCGATCGCTATACTTTCAGTGGGTGCGATCGTACCCATTTGAATTACAGTCTTTTCTGCTAAATATTGCTTAACATCCTCCGATAACAACAAACTGCGGATAGCTGAAGCATTAGTAAGCATGAGAATAACGCAATCGCTACCGATAATTGCCTCTATAGGCTGCTGGGCAATCCTCGCCCCCGCCTTCTGGAGGGGTTCAAGCTTCTGTGGAGTGCGGTTGTGAGCTATTAGGTCAATTTTAGCCTCTACAAGCCTTTGAGCCATTGGTAGCCCCATTAGCCCCGTACCAATAAAACCTATTTGCATAAATTTAAACAGTTTCTAAAAATTCTCGCATATACCGATTAACTAACTCTGGTTGCTCTTGCTGTACCCAATGGCTGCAATTGGGAATATACTTTATTTGCAAGTTGCGAACGTATGCCTCAGTATTATTAGTTAACTCTTTACCTAAAGCTACATCGCTTTCGCCCCAAATCATTAATGTAGGTACTTCTAAAATACTCCAATCTGTATTTAGCATCCTTTGCTGAGAAATATTGCGGTAATAATTTAACATCGCTGTCAAAGCACCCCGTTTTGCTACCGCATTTTTGTAAGCTTCAATATCAGCTTTAGTCAACGCACTTTTATTGATTACTCCCGCAGTCATCATTGTCTCTATTAATTGATAATCCGAAGCTTGAATCAAGGCTTCGGGAATCTCCGGTAACTGAAACAAAAACATATACCAACTGCGAAGCAACTGCTGAGGAGTGCGTAAACCTTCCGCCATTTTCGCGGGATGAGGAATATTTAAGACAATTAGCTTTTCTACCATTTGAGGGCGAGAGTAAGCAAAATGCCACGCGATCGCACCTCCCCAATCATGCCCTACTAATACGCACTTGTCGTAACCCAAACCTGTAATTACACCTTCAATATCTTTAATAAATTCATCCATTACGTAAGCTGATTGCGCTTTAGGCTTATCGCTGTCGTTGTAACCGCGTAAATCTAGCGCTACAACTTTGTAATCTGGTGCGAATGCTGGGATTTGATGCCGCCAGGAGTACCAAAATTCAGGAAATCCATGCAACATTAACATTAATGCCCCACTTCCCTGCGTTACATAATGTAGTTTTACGCCGTTTGTTGTGATGGATTCGTGCTGCCAAGAATCTGTAATTGCAGTCATAATTAATACTCCTTAAAATTGGCTACTAATTTAGTATCGCTTGAGTTTATTAAATTAAAATTAACAAACTTGGTTATAATTTATACAGTTAAGCAGATGTATTTATTAATTATTTTTTGGTAAGTATCGTTTGTATAAGTATATTTTTAATCATGGCACAACAATTAATGCAGGAACGTTCTTTATGGATAGAACGGTTAGCCCGATTTGGCTACGCAGCGAAGGGCGTTGTTTATGGCATAGTTGGACTATTAGCCGCTCAAGCAGCTTTTGGTTCTGGCGGACAAACTACCGATACGAAAGGCGCTTTAAGTGCGATTGTAACGCAACCATTTGGAAAATTTTTACTAAGTATAGTGGCAATCGGGTTAATTGGCTACTCACTTTGGCGTTTTATTCAAGCAATTAAAGACCCCGAACATAAAGGTACAAAACCTAAAGGTTTAGCACAACGTATTGGTTATGCAGCTAATGGTTTTATTTATGGAAGTTTAGCCTTAAGTGCGATTAAAATTGTTATCGGTTCCGGGAGTGGTGGTAGTAGCAACTCTACCCAAGATTGGACGGGGAAATTACTTTCTCAACCTTTCGGACAGTGGCTTGTCGGAACAATTGGCGCGGGGGTAATTGGGTTAGGTTTTTATCAATTTTATAAAGCTTACAAAGCCAAGTTTCGTAAAGAAATGAACTTAAGCCAGGTAAGTGATGTACAGCAAAACTGGATAATTGCGATCGGTAGGTTTGGTTTAGGAGCGCGGGGTGTAGTATTTTGTATTATTGGGTTCTTTTTAATTCAAGCTGCGCGTCAATACGACCCTAGCGCAGTACGCGGGTTAGGTGAAGCTTTACAGGTACTACAACAACAACCTTATGGCCCTTGGCTTTTAGGTATAGTGGCGTTAGGCTTAGTTGCTTACGGCATCTCTATGATAATTCAAGGGCGTTATCGTTATCTGAATACACAAGAAGTTTAGCTTAGTAATATTTTTAAATAGAGCCGTGCGATCGCACGGCTTTTTTGTGCATAAATTAATAAAAGCCTAGAATTAACGTATTTATTTTATTAATATCTGACCTTTTTCGATTGTCGAACATAAGTAATTAGCTTAATCTGGGATTGAAATTAAAATAAAGTTTTTTGATAAAAATTCAAAGTTTCCTATTTATCTGCGTAAGGGTCGTTGCAAATGTCATTATTAACAGTAACCAATAGCACTGTTTTTAGAAAATCTAATCAAGATTTAAGTAAACTAACTAACAAAGATAAATTTAGTATCAATGCGGGAGAAAAACTCCATATCAAATATGCTTTTAAAGTTGGGGATAGCTGTTTTGTAAAGTTAGAACAAGAGCTTGGTACTGTAGGTAAATTAGGCTACTTTTTGCAAAAAGATATTGATGTCAAAATTTTTGAAGTTCGGGGGATCTGGCTTACAAATGCTGACAGTAATATATTACATTCCCGCTCTCAGATTAAGGTAGGTTTGCAAAGGCTCAAAAACTTAGGTTTTAACACTATTTATCCGGTAGTTTGGCAACGGGGTTTTACCCTTTATCCTAGCAAAGTTGCCCAAGATTTTATAGGTTTTTCTGTGATGGAAACTCCTAACTTTTTTCGAAACAGAGATATGCTAACAGAAGTTATAGAAGTAGCAAAACCTCTAAACTTAAGGGTTATTCCTTGGTTTGAGTATGGTTTAATGACTCCTCCAAACTCTCCCTTAGCTCAAAACCATCCTGATTTATTAACTCTAGATATTAACCAAAGTCCCATTAGACTAAAAAGCCACGATAGTAATAAGCGCGACATTCAAGCTTGGTTGAATCCCTGTCAACAGCAAGTACAACAATTTATGGTTGATTTAATTGCTGAAATTGTCGAAAATTACGAAATTGACGGGATTCAATTAGACGATCATTTTGGATTTCCGGTTGAAATGGGCTACGATTTATTTACTCAAAATCTCTATAAAACTGAACAAAGTGTTAAAAATGTTCCTTCTAATCATCAAGATTCAAAATGGGTAAGTTGGGCGATTATAAAAACTACTGAGTTACTAGAAAAAATATTTCATGCTGTTAAAAGCAAGCGCTCAGATTGCTTAGTTTCTATTTCTCCTAACCCTCTAGACTTTGCTAAAAAATATTACTTAGCAGATTGGGAATCGTGGGTAGAAAAAGGATTAGCAGAGGAAATCGTTTTGCAAGTTTATCGAGATAATTTACCTCGCTTCTTGGGAGAAATAAGCAAGTTAGAGATTATAAAAGCTAAAAACCATATTCCGGTTAGCATCGGTATTTTGACTGGACTTAAAAATAAACCTGTTGCTCTTAATTGGATTAAAGAACAAATCTACAAAACTCGCGCAGCTAAACTCGCTGGGGTGTCTTTTTTCTTTTATGAAAGTCTGTTTAATGAAATGGTACTAAATTCCAGCAATACATTGAAGATAACGCCTAGAAATTTAGCACAGATTGAGGGTTTATTTGTGTAGCATCCTTGAAACAAGAGAAGTTAGACGAATATATCTGTTAGTATCTTTTCTTAGGTGCGATCGCTTGTCTCAATATAAAAGTGAAACTCACCACAAATTTTCAGTATTATTACCTAAATATTTTAGTCTTTATCTTTTGTCACCTACACAAAGACATACTTTAATCGCCATCCAAGGGAAAAATTGTCAAGATATTAATCCAATTGTTAAGAAATTAGTAACTCTTGTATCTTATTGTGTTGTTCTTTTGTCACTTTATGGCTGCATTGAGTATATTCTTAAAAGATAAAGAAATTATTAAGAAGAGGTTTCTATGACTCCAGCAATCTTACGTCGGCTGTGGTCGGTAGTCGAAGCTACCCAGGCTCATACTCTATTGAAACTTGATGATGCCAGCCTTATACAGTGGTTGATTAATCAAACTACCAACACAACATTTTTAGATGGTAGCCAAACCGATGTCCTTAGCGACTATATAGAGTCACGTCTAACTTTAATCCGAGACTTGGCTCAAGAACGTTAATTAGCATTAAATCTTTAATCATTAAGGATTAGGTCTTAGTGGTAAAGGTGGGAAACTTTGCAAAGAACGATTGTTAGTTGTGGCTAAAACTTGAGCTACAAAAGTATAGCCGAGGTAAGCCGGAACAACTATAGCAATGGAAAGAGCGATCGCACTAAGCCACTTACCAGGTTGCCAAGAAGAATTGTAAGAGCAACGATAAGGATCGCGGGCGAGAAATTCAGGTTTAATAATTTCTCTAAAGGCGATGGGTCGCTTAAAACGCACGCGGCGATCGTCTAGTTTTTCCAACAAAATCCAGCCAGCTTCCATTTCTTCGTCACATAAAAGCTGGAAAACTCCTGGATCTTTGAACAAATCACGCTTGGCACGGACAATTTTAAACTCCCATCCTACCAAACGCGGATCTTTAAGTTCTGGCTCCTTACCAAAGCCATTACTATAATGTTCGGATGTACCGTTAGCTTCGTAAGCTTCGTAAGGCGTTAACATTTCTTCCTCCACATTTTGTTTCAGGTTCATAGAATTAGTTGCCCCAATTTTCTGATCATAATTACGACACTATTGAATGATGCACTACTGATAAACAGGCTACAAAAAAATTTCTTAGGACGAACTTATTACTAGGTTATTTGCTTAAGGGGAAAATACCCTTCAAACAACCAATCTGCTCCTACACTCCTTGCCTTGTAGCGCTCTAGGGTGAGGGCCTGAGTCATGTTAGTTAAATTTAATTCACCCACTGGGGAAAAAGCCTGACTACCACCAATAATTTTTGGGGCAATAAAAGCAAGCACTTTTTGAACTGCACCACAAGAAATCGCGCTGGCAGCTAAAGTACCTCCACATTCCCACAATACGGACATGATACCCAAAGAATATAAATACTTCATTGCCTCTAATGGTGTCAAAGGGTCTAATTCCACAACCATTACTCCCTTGGCTAATAGCATTTGTTGAAAATCTTTATTCACTCCTACGGCAGTTAATACTAAAGTGGGTGCGGAGGCTATTTCTTGCCATAGGTGAGCTTCGGCGGGTAAATCTAAGGTACGGCTCATCACTACCCGCAAAGGGTTCTTAGCCCCCACAAGCCTACTCGTCAGTTTGGGATTGTCTAACCTTAAAGTGTTACCGCCAATAATGATCGCATCGCAAGCCCCCCGCAACTTATGCACCTCATTCCGGGCGGCCTCCCCAGTAATCCAAGCACTATGACCGTTGCTGGTAGCAATTTTGCCATCGAGAGTCATAGCATACTTTAAAATGCCAAAAGGCTGATGGTACACAATCCGATGAATAAAAGCCTCGTTTAACAGACGGCAATCAGCTTCCTCTACTCCTACTACTACCTCTATTCCCGCAGAGCGCAATCTAGCAATACCGCCGCCAGAAACGCGCGGATCAGGGTCAACCATCCCGACTACGACTTTGGCTACCTTAGAATCGACTACAGCCTCGCTACAAGGAGGAGTTCGCCCGTAATGATTGCAAGGCTCTAGATTTACGTAAAGTGTTGCACCCGTTGCGCGGCTTCCGGCAGCTTTGAGCGCAAAAACTTCAGCATGGGGTTGACCTGCGCCGGGGTGGAAACCTTCACCGATAATTTCGCCATTAAGAACTACTACCGAGCCGACTAAGGGATTAGGGGCTGTGCGTCCTAGGGCGTTACGAGCTAGAGACAAACACCGTTGCATCATCTCTTTGTCAAAGGCAGTAACTACCGCTATTGGCGGCGAATTGTTGGGGGCATCTAAGGGAAAGTTCACGTAAATAGATTATTTTTAATGCTGGGCAATATTATAAGGGCGATCGCCAATAGGTAACTAATTAGTATTTACTGATTGATGCTGCCACCAGCGATTAAGAGGATAATAAACCACTGGGCCCCAAAGACTGCTAACGATCGCACTAGCTAAAGCCCTTTGCTGGTGATAAGTCCATTGGTAGGCTAAAGTCAGCACAAATTTATCTAGGGATAGGTTAGGTTCAAGAAAAGCAAATTGCCAGCCCATAATCATTTCTGCAAGTATAGTCATACCAAAGATAATTAAAGCAATAGAAATAAAATCTTCCTGCAAGTAGCGCGTTTTGTGCAAACGCGCCGTCAAAATACCCACCACTGCCAAGCTCAAAGCATGAGTAGGAACGGGGTTTGTCATCCCATCAAGCAGCCAGCCTAAAGTTACCCCCGCAAGCAAGCCAGCCACTATTGAGCGTTTGACACTCCAACACACAACCCAAATTAATAGCCAATTGGGAGCAATACCCAATAACTCTAGTCCTGGTAAACGCACAGTCAAAAGCACTAAACACAATCCTAGAGAACCAACTACAACTGTCCAATTTAATAAATGGATTTTAACCGAGCTTTGACGCACAAACTTTCTCCTCAAAGCTGATTATTTATTTTCCTGATTGCCAACATTGGCATATACAAACACCCACTCTAAATAATTTAGCGGTGAAGTGAGAGCAAGTTCAGCTTCTGGGGCAGGACTTTTAGTTAAATCGATTTTTTCTACTCTCCCCACAGGTATACCCGCCGGAAATATTTGACTATAAGGCGAAGTTGCCACAAAGTCACCCAAGCGGACATCGGGGACTTTATCAAAAAATTGCATCACCGCCCGTGTGGAAGATTGCCCTCTAAGCAACCCAGTATAACGACTGCGGCTAACAGTTACTCCCACTTGGCTTGTAACGTCGCTAACCAATAAAACGCGGCTGGTGTGGGGAGTAACGCCAATTACTTTACCCACTAACCCGCCGGGAGCAGTGACTACATAGTCTATTTTGATGCCCTCCTTGCTACCGCGCCCCAGAGTTACTTGTTGCCACCATAGGTCAGCGTTGCGTCCAATTACTGGAGCGACAATCATGCTTCTATTTTTTTGCGCGGCTCGGTAATCTAGTAATTCTTTTAGCTGTTGATTTTGACTTTCTAATTCTACTAAGCGCCCAAGTAATTCGATTGTTTGAGCATCCTTTAACCGCTCGACTTGAGGAGGATTTTGAAAGGGGCGAGTAACTATACCTGTTAGTTCGCTAATTGCACTTCCTTGAGTTTGCCGAATTATCCACGCACAAACAAGCGCCAAACAAGTACCGATTAATTGCCACCGATTTTTATCCCACCACCGCCACATTGCATACATCGCTATTGACTTCGAGAACGTCCGCTAAATACTCGTTCCATTTGATTGAAGTTTTCTAATACTTTGCCTGTACCCAAAACTACACAATTTAAAGGTTCGTCTGCTATATGGGTAATAATGCCCGTTTCATGACTAATTAAAGTATTGATACCCCGCAGTAAAGATCCACCTCCTGCCAGCATAATACCGCGATCGACAATATCGGCGGCAAGTTCTGGTGGTGTTCGCTCTAAAGTCCGCTTGACTGCTTCAATAATTACAAGTAGTGGCTCTGACATACTTTCTCTGATTTCTGGCCCTTTAACTGTTACCGTTCGGGGCAATCCTGAGAGTAAGTGCAATCCTCGCACTTCCATCACTGCCTCATCATCACCGCGAGTAGGGTAAGCTGAACCAATGCGAATTTTGACTTCTTCGGCGGTGCGTTCGCCAATAATCATATTGTGAATCTTTTTCATGTAATGAATGATTGCTTCATTTAGCTCGTCTCCAGCCACCCGCACCGATTCGCTTTCTACAGTGCCGTTGTAACTTAGCACAGCAATTTCTGTCGTTCCGCCACCAATATCGATAATCATGTTGCCTATGGGTTCAGTTACGGGCAATCCTGCCCCAATTGCCGCCGCCAATGGCTCGTCAACTACATGAACTTCTCTTGCTCCTGCGCGCAATGCCGCATTCATCAGGGCTTGTTGTTCTACCCCCGTAACCCCGCTAGGAATGCCTACTACAATGCGCGGGTTTACCGTTCTACCACCACTGGCGCGTTGAATAAAGTGCTTGAGCATCAATTCGGCTGTGTCAAAGTCCGCAATTACGCCATCACGCAACGGGCGACTAACAATCACACTACCGGGAGTTCTACCCAACATTTTTCTGGCATCTTCTCCCACTGCCAGAACTTGTTTGTCTTTGGAATCGATAGCAATAACTGAAGGCTCTTGTAAGACAATGCCTTTACCCGATACAAAAACGAGGGTATTGGCTGTACCGAGATCGATACCCATGTCCCTAGATAAAGAAGGCTGATTAAAAAAACCAAAAAGACCCACGTGCCAAGCTACCCCAAAGTTTAATAAGTTCTACTTAAAATAAAAAATAGTAACCGTGCTGGATTGTATTACTTCTTGTGCGTTTAGTCTAGTAGAAAAATTACGAGATTTTTGATGGCTAGGAATTGGATTTGCAATTAATGGAGATTAGAGGCACGATTATGGAGTACACCTGTACTGTAAATAAATTAATATGAGTGTTAATGTTGTGCATTTGATTGGGCGCGTGGGTAAAGATCCAGAGGTTAAGTATTTAGATAGTGCCAAAGTAGTATGTAAGTTGACGTTGGCTGTCAATCGCCTATCGCGCAATAGTGACGAGCCAGACTGGTTTAACTTAGAAATGTGGGGTAAAACTGCCGAAGTAGCAGCCAACTACGTCCGCAAAGGTAAGCAAATTGCTGTAGAGGGTTCTTTAAAGTTTGACAGTTGGAGCGATCGCGCGACTGGAGCAAATCGTTCTTCACCAGTTATTTTAGTAGAAAGACTAGAATTGCTAGGTTCTAAGAAAGAAGATGAGGCTAATAGTTTTGGCGGCGGTAGTGGAATGTAAAGAAAAGGCAGAAAATTAATGTTTTTCTGCCTCTATTGCTAATAACTAATTTGCAAAGTAACACCAGCTTCTACCTTCTGTTCGCCGCCGATAACGGGGGTAGTAGCTTTAGACTCAGTACGAGCCGCCAAACTATCAAACTGAACTAGAGGCTGAGGTTGAGGAGGAGTTGCATTATTAATTTGAATACTGACAATTTCTTTAGCCGTAAAATTTAACGCGCTTAAAACCGAATTAGCTTGTTGTTGGGCGTTTTGAGTTGCTTTTTTTAAAGCTTCTTGTTCGGCTGCTAATATCGCGCTATCGGTAGCTATAAACCTAATGCCTTCAATTCTTGTGGCTCCAACTCGGACAGATTCATCTAATAAATTACCAATACTCTCGGTTGCAATTTGAAAACTAACAGTATTTGTGGCTGTATAACCTGTTAATGTCTGCGTATTGTTGTTGTAGCTGTACACAGGACTAAGACTAATGCCTGTAGTTTCTAGCTTGGCAACTTGTGACCGAGATTTGAGTAAAGCGACTACGGCGTTAGAACGTTTCGCGGCTTCCTGTTGAGCCGCCGTAGCCGTTTTTCCTTGGACTTCTACACCTAGACGTACCTCTGATAAGGTTGTAGGAATTGTCTCTATGCCACGACCGCTAACGGTTAAAGTCCGCATCAACATATTTTGTACCTGTCCTCGATCTTGAGCTACGGAGCTACAGGTTGTAATGCCTAGCAGACCAACAGCTAAAAGCAATAATCCAAAACCCTGGCGTAAATTTTTGCTAGAACCTAGTTTTTGTACAGAGGAGTTATTTATCAACTTAAGTTTCATGGATTGTTAGTTTGCCAAAATATTCTTAATCATCTCAACTATTGCCGCTAGTAAAGTGCGGCTCTTTACATCTAATCATGACGCTAAGGTCTTGCAATCTTCTTGTACAGTAAAAAAGATGATTTTTACATAGCTAATGGAAATAGAAGCAATTACTGCCCTTGACTTGCCACTGTTAACGCTTGTTCCCTCCTGGAATAAGACGATTTTACTAACTGCTAATGCCGTACCCGAAAGTAGCACTCTTGTCCTAGCGGGAGTATTGCTAAGTTTAGTAGTGGTGTATCTAGCAAGCAAAACTGGCGGAGAAATAGCCAATCGCTTTGGCTTACCGCCAGTATTAGGAGAATTAGTCGGCGGCGTAGTAGTGGGTGTTTCGGCTTTGGATCTTTTGGTGTTCCCTGAAGGCGGTGGCGATAGTTCAAGTTCACTAATTATGACCTTGCTACAAACTACCGCAGGCTTAGAGCCAAGCGCCGTAGCTGCCACTTTTCAAGCACAAAATGAAGTGATTTCAGTTTTGGCAGAACTTGGGGTAATTGTCCTGCTATTTGAAATTGGCTTGGAATCAAACTTAAAAGAACTATTAGCAGTGGGTTATCAAGCCTTAGTAGTAGCAGTGGTGGGCGTGATTGTTCCCTTTGCGGCGGGAACTATTGGGCTAATGACTTTGTTTCATGTGGCAGCTATTCCAGCGATTTTTGCCGGAGCGGCTTTGACGGCTACAAGTATTGGTATTACCTCTAAAGTGCTATCTGAACTAGGCAAGCTAAGTTCTACTGAAGGTCAAATTATTTTGGGGGCGGCAGTTATTGACGATGTACTTGGGATCATCGTTTTGGCGGTGGTGGCGAGTTTGGCAAAAACTGGGGAAATAGATGTTAGTAATGTTATTTATTTAATTATCAGCGCCACCGTGTTCTTGCTAGGGGCAGTTTTGCTAGGGAAAGTATTTAATGATTCCTTTGTCAAAGTCGCATCATGGCTCAAAACTCGCGGGAAACTAACTATACCTGCCTTCATCTTTGCTTTTTCTTTAGCTTATTTGGCGGCGGCAATTCACTTAGAAGCAATTTTAGGCGCTTTTGCGGCAGGTTTAGTCTTAGATGAAACCGATGAGCGTACAGAACTTGATGAGCAAGTACGTCCAATTGCCGACTTATTAGTACCAATTTTCTTTGTCAGCGTTGGTGCTAAGACCGATTTAAGCGTACTTAACCCTTTTGAACCTAGTAATAGAGAAGGTTTGATTATTGCTAGTTTTTTAATTGCGATCGCTATAGTTGGTAAATTAGTCACAGGTTTGGTTGTCTTTGGGCAACCGCAAATCAATCGGTTAGCAATAGGTGTGGGGATGATTCCTAGAGGAGAAGTAGGGCTGGTATTTGCGGGGGTGGGTTCCGCTAGTGGCGCACTCTCTAAACCCTTGGAAGCTGCAATTATTGTTATGGTAATTTTAACTACTTTTCTAGCGCCGCCTTTGTTGCGAGTTGTTTTTCCTTCTGATCCCTTAAATGAGGCAATTTCTAGTTTAAAAGATGCTCCTAATCCTGCTGGGGAATCAGTAGTACCAAAGATCGAGTAGATTAGTAATGTTTTTCAGAAACAAGCCTAGGTTAGTTTGCGTCCGCTTAGAAAGATTAAGAACTTAAGGCGCGATCGCCCAAAAACTGGCATTTTTGTAGTTGCAGTGCGATCGCACGTTCAAGTTGTACCGATCTATAGAGTCTACAGGTAAGCCTAACTGTACCGATATTTACTACAAATACTCAGCTATACTCAATCATCAGCATCTCACCCAATATTGCAACAAATGGTGATGTAAAAACATAGCCAATAGTCAAAATTTGAAACGGCGTAAATGGCTAGAACGAATGACAATTAGGAGAAAACAACTGTGAGATTTCACTGGTTACTGCCCAGTATTTTAAGTATTTTTGTACTATCTTCTACCGCAGAGGCGGCAAAGCTACGTTCTTGGCGTTTTGATGCTAACCAAAATAGGTTACACATCAATACCGATGGCGGTGTTCAACCCAAAGCGAAGCTAATTTTTAACCCGACTCGCTTAGTAATCGATCTGCCAGGAACAACTTTACAACGTTCTACAATCAAGAAAGAATACGGCGGAGCAATTCGCAGCGTGCGAGTTGGTCAGTTTGACGAGAATACAACTCGGATTGCTTTAGAACTGAGTCCGGGATACAAATTAGATCCAAACCTCATCAAGGTTCGCGGTGTGTCTTCTAGCCAGTGGACAGTACAATTGCCCACACCGCAAAAAGTAACGGCGGCTCCCTTGACAAATCGCCCTTTACTTCCAGTAGTTAGATCGAGTAATAGCAAAGTCTTTACAGTTGTTCCTACTAATGAGCAACCTAATAAAAACTCCGGTAGGAGGACGGCGGCTAATTCCGCCGCCATTGTACAAGTTCATAACATTCAAGTAACCGCCGATGGTCTATTTGTCCGTACTCGTGGGGGTGGCACTCCCAACGTTAGGGTTAGTCGTAGTAGCGATCGCTCCCAAATTAACGTTGACTTAAGAGGAGCGGCTTTGTCGCCCCTAGCAGCCACCAATACTAAGGTAAATCAGTTTGGGATAGGGAATATTAAGCTTTCTCAAGTTCAATCTTCACCGCCTGCCGTTAGGATGGCGATGCAGGTAAATACTGAAAGCCCTGATTGGGAAGCGGCGGTTAGTCGGTATGGGGGAATAACGGTGCTGCCTGTAGGTGGTATTAGCGCAGTTAGGGCTACCACTGTTGCCAGTACAACTACTTCTGTCCAGCCAGCGCCGGGAGTTGCAACTATTGAATCGGTAGAATTTAACGGCGATGGCAGCCAATTATTAATCAAAACTGATCAAAGCCTAACTTATACAAGTGGCTGGGATCGTTCTTCGGGATTATATCGAATTACTTTGGCTGATACCCAATTGGCACGGGCGGTGAGAGGACCTAACTTAAATACTAATAGTCCTTTGCTAAGAGTCCGATTACAACAACCATCGCCGCGAACGGTATTAATTTCGGTATTACCTGCGGCGGGAGTGCAGATAGGAGAACTAAATCAACCGTCGCCAGAGTTATTAGCATTGTCGTTGCAACGCTCCACTGGGGCATTGTTTCCACCATCGCCCACAACACCAGATGTAATTTCTATTCCTACTACTCCACCGCCAAAGAATCCTACACCGTCAGTTAAACCGCGTACTGTTGGGCAAAAACGGACAGTGGTAGTTATTGACCCCGGACATGGGGGCAAAGATCCTGGTGCAATTGGGATTAGAGGATTACAAGAAAAAAATGTAATTTTGCCAATATCAAAAAAAATAGCGGCAATTTTAGAGCAAAAAGGTATCCAAGTAGTAATGACGCGAGATAGCGATTACTTTGTTGAGTTGGGGTCAAGACCAGTAATTGCCGACCGGGCAAATGCGAAGGTTTTTGTCAGCATCCATGCAAACGCCATGCCTGCTAACCGCAGTGATATCAATGGTTTGGAGACTTATTACTACGATAGTGGTCAGCGTTTGGCGCGGACTATTCATAACAGTATTTTGGGCAGTATAGATGTACGTGATCGCGGTGTTCGCAAAGCAAGATTCTTAGTTTTACGTAAAAGTAGTATGCCGTCGGTATTAGTGGAGGTTGGTTTTGTTACAGGGGTAGTCGATTCTCCCCGGTTGGCAACGACAGCTTATCAAAATCAAATGGCTGAAGCGATTGCTCGTGGTATCTTGCAATATCTACAACAAAATCCGTAATCTTATACAGTTTGGCTTGTGTCTCAATTTTCTGTTTCTCTTAGCACGACTGCCCTAAACCTTTCAAAATCTGCTTGTATCGGCATTTTTGATAGTGGCGTTGGCGGTCTAACGGTACTCCGTCAAGTGGCGCGTCAATTGCCTCTTGAATCAATTGTTTATTTTGGCGATACTGCGCGAGTTCCTTACGGTACTCGTTCAACGGCAGAAATTTTACAGTTTGTCCGGGAAATTATCAATTGGATGTTACAACAACAAGCAAAAATGGTAATCATGGCTTGTAACACCAGTTCTGCCTTAGTATTAAAAGCCGTGCAAGCGGAGTTTCCCATTCCCATTGTTGGCACAATTTTACCTGGTTCTTTTGCCGCCGCAAAGCTTGGCCGGCGGATTGGAGTAATCGCCACTCCAGCAACTGTTGGTAGTAATGCCTACAAGCAAGCAATTAAAGCCATCGATCCTACACTTCAAGTTTGGCAAGTTGCTTGTCCTGAATTTGTACCTTTAATCGAACAAAACCGCGTTCTCGATCCTTATACAGCCCAAGTCGCCCAGCAGTATTTAGCTCCATTATTGGCAGAAAATATTGATACTTTAGTCTACGGTTGCACTCACTATCCCCATTTAGAGCCGATCCTGCGGTTGCTATTGCCACCTAAAGTTAAGTTGCTCGATCCTGCTATTTCTGTGGTAGCAACGGCTACTCAACAACTTGATATACTTGGCTTGACAAATACAGCTATTCCCCCGCTTCCTACTCGCTTTTGTGTTAGTGGTTGTCCCCAAAACTTTGCTCAATCTGCTCAATTATTATTGGGTTGTACGCCAATGGTTGAAAAGATATCTTTGACTTAAATTAAAAAATGATTTATTGCTCAACTTGCTAAGAGTTTGGGCTAATTGGAGCAATTTAGCCAAGAATAGAGCTTATAACCTGTTTAAAGCCGACGATAACTTTGTCTCATGCAAAAATTAGCCTTAATCTAACTTCCCCGTTGCCGATGGTTAGCTTAAAATAAGTAAAGCATATGTAAATTTTCGTAACTAAACTCAGAGTCGGCTCATCTATGACCTCAGCAACTTCTCTCTTTTCTCCAGTGGAAGCAGACCTGTGTTTGCTATCAGAGAATTTAATTAAGTTAGTTGGTACTCATCACCCAATTTTCTTTGAAGCCGCGAAACACTTATTTGCCGCCGGAGGAAAGCGAGTGCGTCCGGCGATCGTATTACTGGTATCACGGGCAACAATGTTAGATGACGAGATTACTGAGCGTCACCGCCGATTGGCTGAGATTACAGAGATGATTCACACGGCAAGCTTGGTACACGATGATGTCGTAGATGAAGCGGAGTTACGGCGCGGTGTACCGACAGTTAATAGCTTGTTTGGCAATGGTGTAGCGGTACTAGCGGGAGACTTTCTGTTTGCTCAATCTTCTTGGTATTTAGCTAACTTAGACAATTTAGAAGTAGTCAAACTGTTGTCAGAAGTGATTATGAATTTTGCTACCGGGGAAATTCAGCAAGGAATGTCGCAGTTTGACCCGGAAGTAACGATTGAAGCTTATTTACAAAAAAGTTATTACAAAACTGCGTCTTTAATTGCCAATAGTTCTAAGGCGGCGGGATTATTGAGCGATGTTTCTCAAGAAACCGCCGAGCATTTGTACGGTTATGGTCGTCATTGGGGGCTGGCGTTTCAGATAGTTGATGATATTTTAGATTTTACAGGTTCTACCAGTATGTTAGGCAAACCTGCCCTTGCAGATATTAGTAGTGGCAATTTGACTGCTCCTGCTTTGTACGCTTTAGAGGAAAAGCCTTATTTGGAAGAATTAGTTGAGCGTCAGTTTTCTAAACCGGGAGACTTGGAAAGTGCGATCGCTTTAATTCAAGATAGTAAGGGTATGGAGAGATCCCGCGCTTTAGCTGCTCATCACGCTCGTTTAGCAGTAGAACATTTAGCCGATTTACCCTCCTCGCAGTCAAAGCAAGCATTGATAAATATGGCAGATTATGTTTTAAGTCGGATGTATTGATTTAAGCAATGTCAGGGGGGATTTGATTATAGAGAGATTGGGGTTTTATTTGGACTTGAATTAATTTTCGGATATCTTGAGGATTAATTTCGTAACCTGTAGTAGCTTCTCCGGGATTTTCTAAAAAGATAATGCTATCAACATTTTGCAGCGCTACTAACTGAAACAAAATATGCGTGACGGGCATAGGCAAAGCGACTAATTGAGCTTTGAACGGGGCGCTATTGGTGGCAAAGCTATCTTGGAGAGTTGGGAAGGCATAGATTACCCTTTTTTCAATTTCTTCACGGTTTTTAATAGTTGTTACTAACCAGTCTGAATCTAAACTTTGCAGAATATAGTATTGCTCGTGACGTAAGTTTAAGGCTAATTGCTTTAGTCCTGGTGCGATCGCTTTAATTAGACCTGGCGTAACACCATCATTCGGCGCATCATCTATTAAGGATTGAATTTGTTGATCTAACATAACTGGGAGAAATACTGTCAATTATTGAATTTAGTGCAAGTGTGACAGTGCTAGTGGCAAATAATTAATTGTATGCCATCATCGAAGCGCATAGCTCAGTCTAAAAGATGCGATTATTTATCGATCGGAAATTTCCACCCCTAGCCGTCACCAAACAAATAGAGGTGGAAGACTCAATATTATTTCGGGTATTAGTTCAAGTATTAGTAATAGTAGGGATTGTTGCTGTTGATATTGCGGGGGGAACCCAAAGTAGCTTATGGGCTATACCTTTAAGTACGATCGCAGCAACGTGGAGTTGGTATCGTCGGCAAAGTCGCAATATTACTCTCAAGTTTTGCATCGCCTTAGGAATGCTAGTAGCAATGGGGGTGTTTTTTGGCAAGCTTTTAGGTCAACTGAACGATACGCGGCTAGTTTTGGCAGAATTTTTGATTCAAATTCAAGTATTTCATAGCTTCGATGTTCCCCGCCGTAAAGACTTGGGTTACTCGATTGTGATTGGACTGATTTTATTGGGCGTGGCGGGTACAGTTAGTCAAACTTTAGCCTTTGCGCCGATTTTAGGATTGTTTTTAGCGATCGCCTTACCAACTTTAGTTTTAGATTACCGTTCGCGGTTAGGAATAAAACAGAGAGGAAAAATTAAGGCTACAGCACTGACTAATTTTAAAAACAGTGGCAAGTTATTTTTAGTTATTCTCGGCTTGGGATTGCTGATTTTTGCCTTTCTACCCAGGTTTCCTGGCTATCAGTTGCGATCGTTTCCTGTTAGTCAAACGATTGATTTTAAAGGGCAATTTGACGGTAGCAACATTGCCAACCCTGGTTATGTAAAGGAGGGTAGGGGAGGCGGGGGTACAGGTACAGGCGGGGCGCAACGGTCGGAGGGAAAAGCAGATTCTACCTTTTATTATGGTTTTAATAGTACGATTGACCAGAATTTGCGGGGAGAATTAGAACCTAAAATAGTCATGCGGGTGCGGAGTCAAGCAGAGGGATTTTGGCGGGTACTGGCTTTTGATAAATACACTGGCAAAGGTTGGGAAATTTCCCGCAACGAGCAAGTTCAAAAGGTTTTACGATCTAGTTGGTCTTATCAATTATCTTTACCTCTACCTCTAATCGTTGGCAAGACTAGAGAAGTCGTGCAGACTTATACTGTAGTATCGCAAATGCCGAATTTGATTCCAGCTTTAGCTCATCCCAAACAAATTTACTTTCCAACTAGAGAAATTGCTATGGATTTAGAAGGAGGTTTGCGAAGTCCTGTAGGATTGGGGGAAGACATGAGTTATACAGTAATTTCTGAAGTACCTTACCGCGATCGCGCCGCCTTACAGCAAACGGGTAATAAATATCCTAAAAATATTCAAGATTATTACTTGCAAATTCCCTCAGAGATTAAAAATAAAGTGCGCGATCGCACTGAGGAAATTTTAGCTAAATATAATCAAGAAAGAGTAGCCAAATCAACTAAGCCCTTGACCTCTGCTTATGAAAAAACTCTCTATCTTGCTCAGTATCTCAAGCAGCGCTACACCATTCCTAACAATCCTTTAGGTTTGCCTTTACTGGGTAAAGATGAGGACTTGGTAGAAGCATTTTTATTTAAAAATCAAGGTGGCTACCCCGATCAGTTTTCAACAACTTTAACTATAATGCTGCGCTCAATTGGCATTCCATCGCGGCTTGTTGCAGGCTTCAGTCCGGGTCAATTCAACCCATTTACAGGATTGTACGTGGTTCGTAATACCGATGCTTACGCGATGAGTGAGGTTTATTTTCCTCGTTACGGTTGGTTTGCCTTCGATCCAATTCCTAATCATCCTTTAATCCCTCCATCTATTGAAGAATCTCAGACTTTTAGTGTTTTACGCAAATTTTGGCAGTGGATCGCAGGATGGTTGCCTTCGCCGCTTACAGGTTTACTGAATAATGTATTTTTGTGGTTGGGAAATGCGATCGCCTGGTTTTTTGCCTTATTCTCTCAAGGTTGGCTAGGTGCGTTAACGGGGTTAATTATTGCGACAGGGTTAGGTTTTGTTAGTTGGCTGAGTTTTGGACAGTGGAAAAAGTGGCTTAACCATCGCAAGTTAGCCAAATTGCCGCCAATGGAAAGACTTTATCGACAAATGCTGACTTGGACGGCTAATAAAGGCGACTTTAAGCACTCATCGCAGACACCTTTAGAATACGGTCAAAGCTCTTATCAGCGTCATACTTTTACTACAGCGCAGGTAATTGAGGAGATTTGTCAAGCGTATGTAGGCTGGCGTTATGGCAGTCAAGCGCCTAACTTGAGCTATTTATTGCAACGATGGCAAACTGTTCGAGGTAAAAGCAAGTAATTAACACAACAAATCTGTTGTAAATATCCCACTCCCAGTTTTAAGAGTGGGACAAAAGTAAGTTTACTCAAGTGCCTTACTAATTTTAGTCAAGCGTTTGCCTAAGCGCTGTACAGCACCTTTAATGCCTCTAGGAGCTTCTGCCGCCGCTTCTATTGTTTGTGCGCCTAGTTCCGCCAAAACTTCCGCCAAATCGGTTTTCTTGCCTTTGCTAGGCTTGAGAGATTGCTTAAGTTTCTTCAGGTTATCGGCAATTTTTTGAGAATGCTTATCGTCAGATTTGTGCAAAATGCCGTACCAGTGGTCGATCGCGGCGGTGGCTGCTTCCATCTCAACAGATTCTAGGTCTTCGTCTAGAGCTTCTGTTAAAGTATTGATGCTGTCGATGTTTTCTTGGTCTTCAGCTTTGCCTAAAGAGTTGCCAACTTTGGTTAGGTGTTTGCCAAGTTTTTGCAAAGTTGCTTTTACTTCTTTGTCGCTATCGGTGGCTACATCCATTGTGCGATCGCCTACATGAATTAGTGCTTCTCCAACTTCATGTCCTGATGCTTTACCACCTTTGAGTAGTTGCTTTAATTCTTTAAGACTATTAGCAAGTTCTTTACTATCTTGATCTTTGGACTTGTGTAAAGCGTTATACCATTCGTCCACCGCCTCTAAACCCGCCGCCGCGTCTATGGTGCTTAAATCCCCTTGCAAAAATTCAAGTAGTGAATCAATGTTTGGATTATCTGTTGTTTCGCCCTTTGGCTCTTGAGATTTGCTTTTAGATGTATCACTACTAGAAGCTTTCGTGGTTTTATCTTCTTTATTACCAGTATCTTTCTTAGATTCTGACTTGCCAGACATATTTCTTTTCCAGTTAATATAATTTTTATATCAACCAGCATAGGAAGCTAAACCCTTGAAGTCCTCATCCTTAAGTTAAATATCTCTAAAGGTTTAGCGAAAATAATTCTTTTATGCCAGAGCTACCAATTTCAACAGCTAAAGCCGCCAGTAAAAAACCTAGCAATTGAGTAATAATTACTGCGCCTTCTGCACCAATAAATTTATCAATGCGACTTGCTTGGCGAACAATAAACCAAGTTACAACCATCGCCGCTACAATCCCAATTACCACACTCAGACGCGCTTCAGGCGATCGCGACATCAGCAGCATGACAGTAGTTAGCGTACCTGGCCCAGCTAGTAACGGGAAAGCTAGAGGAGTAATAGCAACATCCCGCTCTTTCTCGACAATGGGAGTATCTATTTCTCCGTTGAGCATTTGCAAAGCAATTAACAGCAATAGCAAGCCTCCAGCCACTTCTAGCGATCCTATGCTGATATTCAAGTAATCTAAGATAGCTTGCCCAGCAAAAGCAAAAGCAAGTAATACCAATGTTGCTACTACACTAGCTTTATCAACTACTTTATTTCTTTGTTCTGGTTCCATACCTTTTGTAAGCACGAGAAATAAGGGTGCATTACCCAAGGCATCAGCAATCACAAATACAGCAATAAACGCTTTGAATAAAACGGTAAAATTCACTAGGCTGTGGGGAAAAAGGTCTGTAATAACCTTAACGTGAATTTTATTTGAACTTTTAGTTTTTTACAGGTTTAAGCCAGCCGAATGATTGTAAAAATTAATTATTCACTATTTGTAATGTAGAATCAGCCGATCGCCCAAATTCTTCGGGTGCGTATTGCAAATGTATCTCTGCGCCGGGATAAAGGAATGTACCAGGAGTAACCGAGCGGACTAAGTAATGTAGGGTATAAACTCCAGCGTTATAAAAGTCGCTATATGCCACAATGCGATCGCTATAAATATTTTTATAGTCTATTTCCCAACTATCTTGCCCAGCTTGAAAGTAAGGGGTTGCAGTTTGAAAACTTGTATCTACCGCCTCAAATCCTGCGGGTATGGGATCAGTTATTACTATATTGTTTACAGGGTGATCGGTAGTAATTTCTAACCCAATATCAAACACTTGTCCGGTAGTGACTTTTAGCGGTTTAGTATCGTAAAGCCCAAAGCGGCGCAGCAAGTTGTTACTATTGGTGGCTCTTATTTCTCTGACTATCCGCAGACCATTTAATGCGCCACTTTGATTTCCTTGCAAGCGATAGCGGTAAGCAACTAAGTAATGCAATAACCCTTTACCGGATTTTTTGAGGATTAAGTCTTGTTTCCCGCGTGGTAGTTTAGAGATCGCAACTTGTACGTTTGAACTAATTTTATTTTTTGTTAGTTGCACTTGGATTAATCGCTTGTTAGCTAGTTGTACCGTAGCTTGTAAGTCTTGTGGTTGTGGTTGAATTTGGCTGTATTCTACCAGTGCTGTTAGAGCTTCTGCGTTGTCATAAGTAGTTGCCCACGTCCCCGCTCGTCGCAGGCTCAAAAGCCCCTGCAATACTCGATCTAGCACCTCTGGCGAGCTTTTCTGAGCGACAAATAAACGTAATGCTTGAGCTTGGGCGGTGGTAGGCGAATTTATCCACTTCCAACCGGGGGGTAAATTAACTGTGGCGCTGCGTCCGGTTTGGGAAACAGTTTCTTGAAGTTGGTCAAATAATACTTTAAATTCTGCTTGCCATTGGGGAAACCCAGAAAGGTAACGAGCTAGTTTAATTTGGGTAACAAAGTCAAATTTACTCCTATATTCGTAGATATCTGCTAAAAAGTCTGTCCGTTGCTTGCCTAAAGCTATCAAAGCCTCTAGACGCAACTGATTTTTACATAATTGTTGCTTGCAATAGTCGTATTGACCAGGGTTAGCTAGGAGTTTTTCTAAATAACTCTCTAAACGGTTAACCATTGCAGAATTTACTTGTAAACCTACCTCTTTAGCTTGCGCCAGACTTTGCGCTGCGTAAGCAGAAACAAAAGCATCGGAGCGCTCTTGCTTGGGAAAAGAAGCAAAACCACCATCGGGTTTTTGCAGGGTTTGTAATACAGCTATTGCTTGGTTTGCTTGCTGTTGGGGGTTGAAATCAGTGAATTTTTGGTTGTAAGTTGCGCCTAAGTATGTCAGATTGGATGCGATCGCAAGTTTACTTGCTGCTGGTTCTAAAAATGGTAAGTCATCATCGCCCAAAACTTGTTTTACAGGCGCGATTATTTGCGAAATTAGCGTACTTGCAAGCGAAACTTCTAATCCTCCGGTGTCGTTGACAACATTTTTGGCGATATTTAAGGGAATTTTTACTTGTTTATCGGTTACTCCAGTTTCTACAACTTGTTCTGTCACCTTCAATGATTTAACTTCTAAAGGAACATTAAAAGCATCAGTTTCATTATTTAGCTGCGTTATAAATTGAACTTGCGTTTTACCTGTGGTATTTGCCACCATTGGGAAACGATAGGCGCGAGTACCTGACTCTGATGCAATGTTTTGGCTACCAGAATTATTATTAAATCCAACTCCCCCGGTAAGATTGCCTTTTATAGCCAGATTTGCAGATTGTCCTGTATTGTTTGTAACCGATAAACCACCTTCAAAGTAATCGCCTGGGCGCACAAATTGCGGTAATACAGCGTTAGATAGTAAAGGTTTGGTAGTTATAAACGTTGTTTCGCCATTGCCAAAATGCAGATTTCCATCGGTAGCAACTACCATTACCCGCCAAGTAGTCAAATTATCGGGCAATTTAAAAGTTATATTAGCTTTTCCATTCTCATCTGTTAAAACTGAGCCGTTGTAGTAAGCCAAAGCTTGAAAATTCTCTCTCAGTCGCGTACTTGCAGCACCATTAGACAAACCACCACCATAACCCCACCCTTTTTGTAATGGCGAAGAAAGCGGTTGTAAAACTACATCTGGGCGATTGTCTGCAAATCTGGTAGAAATTGGTTGCTCTGCGTATACTGTTGATACTAAATCGGGTACTCTATAACCGCTTAGTTGCAATACAGCTTCGTTTACAACCATAACAGTAAATTGTCCTTGGATAGGTTTATTTTCCTTATCCATCATTTCTAGCTGTACGGTTTGTTCTGCGCCTGGTTGTAAGCTTTGATTAGTAGCCTTCGCTTGGACGTTTAAATATTTATCATCCAAATTAGTTCTAAACGGTACAAACCCAACTTGTACTAATTTATTTAATTTTCCTGGTTCTATTTGCGCTAATGGTTCCCCTTGACGAACTAATACCGCTTCTACCGCCGCATTGGGTAGCATATCTGCGGTAACTTGAAACTGAATTTGTGGTGCTGCGCCCTTAACTTGAACTATACGACGCTCAATAAAATTGTGGCGAATAATTGCAAAATGCAACTCTCCTTGCGGGTAAGGAGATTGAATTAAAACTGTTGCAGTTTCTCCAGGTTTGTAAGTTTCTTTATCTAAACGAAGTTCTAAACGATTGTTAGTATATCTATTCCCCCAATCTACCGGACTTTCACCCGCCACCCATATCTGCATATCTGTAGCTGTGACATCATTTTTGGCATCAGCAAAATTAGCTTGAATGCGATAAGAGCCAGGTTCAGAAGGAGTTAGAGAGACGGTTTGCGGGGTCTGCGCTGAGGTTATTTCAGCTTTTTGACGAGTTTTGTACTCTACCTGATTTTTAGGTGTTTGGCTGCCTTCTATAACTTGAGTTACACTGCTATAGATAATTTGCTGTAATTCCAAACTTACAGATTTTCCAGCGATCGCATTTCCGGCATTATCAGTGACAATTACTTGTACAGGAAAAGACTTACCCGCGTCTGCAACAAAATTGCTTTGCAAACCAATTAAGGCTGCACTCGGTAATACTGTAAAGGTTTTTGAATTAGCTACCGACAGATTAGAAACATCTGTAACTTGCGCGTCTACCCGGTAACTCATCGGGTAAGGTACATCTTTAGCGACGGGGACAACTTGGCTACTTTTACCCGCATTATCAAGTATTTGCTCTGATTGCAACACATCAGTTGTAATTTCTGGTGCTTCTTCGGGCCAAAACCACTGACGACCAAAAGAGAATTTTTCCCATTTTTGGGGTGTAAAATCTGTTTGCTGGCGAGTAACGTAATATTTAACTTTTCCCCCTTCTACAGGAGAACCAAATAAGTAATTACTACTAGCATTTGCGGTTACTTTGTCGCCAATAGCAACGAAATCTTTATCTAGAGCGAGATCGACTTTGAAATTTGGCGGTTTAAACTGAGCAATGCGAAAATCTCCAGTTATTTCTGCTCCATTGCTTGCTTTTGCTTGAATATTATAGTAACCCAAAGCTTTGTTAGGCGCGATCGCATATTCTAAAGAAAATGTCCCAAATTCATTAGTTGTCTGACTACCCAAATCTGTCTTTTTACCTTCAGGATCTTCTAACGTTACTTGATAAACAGTATTTTTATCTTGTCTTAGCGCGCCATTTTGCAGATGATACGCCATCCCGGTAAACCAAGCTTTTTCGCCGGGTTGGTACAACTGTCTATCCGAAAAAACTACCCCTCTAGATTGTGTCCCACTATCCCAACCTGCATCTATACCGAAGTCGTAAGCGCCGCTATACTCTAAAGAACGAGCAAAAGCCCAGTCTTTTGATTCACGAGCGATCGCCAGTAACTTTGGCGCGTCTGAAGACGTGGTGTAACATTGCTGTAAAGCTTGGCGATTAAATAATACTGTACCAGTTACGTCTGTTTGGGCGATCGCACAAGGTTGAGGTTGAACTTGAGATTTTGCTTCTAACTTAGACTGATAAATCTCTACACTTGCATTACTTACCACCGCACCATCGCTAAGGTGATGTACTCGCACCATCCCAGAATCGGGAAACCATTGAGCAAAAACTCCTAAATTAGTTAACTGTACCAATCCATAATTAGTAGAGTCGCGCCATTTTTGTTTACCTTCGTCTTGGTAGGTATTAGTCCGCGCTTGCACTCCATAAGCCAACATTCCCGTAGCTGCGCCGAGTTTTGCTTTTAAAGGTACAGCAATGTCCTTATATTTATTTTTCTTACTAGATACTTTAAAACTCTGCCAATTATTAGGAGTTGGTAGTAAATCCTTACCTTCTCCCTGCGGATAAGCTGAATCAGTATAAACTAAATCCGTAGGTTGCACTAATTGATAAGCCGCTTTATATTCTGATTCTGGCAGATTAATTGTAGAGATATTTAGTTGTAAATCCTTACCAGATGGAAAAATATTTAAGTCTGAGGGAACCCAGATATCTCCTGCTAAATCCCCGGTTTGATACTTTACAGTTACGGGTTTACCTAAAGTTTGCCCAAAAGTATCTTTAACATTAGCGCCAAGAGTAATTGTATAAGTAGTTTCTGGTTCTAAAGCATAAGGGTTGAAGTTGACAATTTTATCGCTTTCATACACTTGGACTAATCGCGGAGTTTTTTTAGGTGCGGGAGTAACGGTAATGTCTGCGCTAGATGATGCTACCAAAGGATTATTAAATTGCAACTGAGCGCTACCATTTGTAAAACGCCCAAAAGTACCGCCAGAATCCGGTTGTCCAATAAAATTAAGCTTCTCAAAAGCAAGAGGTGCATAAGTTGCAATTTTACTGATAAAAGGCATTGTACTAGGTAAATTACCGTTAAGACTTCGCAAGCCTGAAGCTGCTTCAAAGCGATAAGTAGTCGCTTTAGCTAGAGTTTGGCGGGGTTTTAAGCTATAAATCCAATTGCGAGTAGAAGGATCGAATTTGTTTTCTGGTTCAATATCTGCCGATTTATCCTCCGCATCTAAAGTAACGTCAAAGGAAATATTCTCTTTTTTCCCTTCATTAATCAGCTTTAGACGCTCTTTGAAACTATTAATATCTAGTTCTACATTCGAGGTAAGTTTTAAATTGGGTTTGATATCAATTGGTTCAACTTCCCCACTTTCTGTCATTCCTGGCAAATTAGTTAACTTAATTGCTTCAGTGTTAAAAGTCCAGGCTAAATCTTGCTCTAAACGATGATTTTTTAAGTCCGCAAGTCCAGCTTTTAAAGTAACCTGCACTCTTGTGGCTTTAGGAAGTGCGGATTCGGATTGAAAACCTACCATCCGAGGAGTGAGAAACCGAAATTGTCCCTTTAAAGGTGGAAAAATTGCTATTTTTTCTAAAATTTCCTGCTGATTAGGACTATCAATGCTTTCGACGGGAATTAAAGCGTCCTTAAATCTAATGCGAATTTGACTTCGCACTTCCGTTTCACCCACTGGACTAATTTGTTCAATCCAGCCTGGTAGCTGCGGCGTTGGTAAAGGAGAAACCGTTGGTAAAGACTCGTTTCCAGCAATGTTAGCGACATTACAAGCTGTAAAAGAAAATATTAACGAGATCGCTAATAAGACCTGTATCCCACATCTAGCAACAAATTGCATAATTCCCCTCACACACCTAATCGATTAAAGCCTACAACTAGACTAATCGGGGCGATCGCAAAGTTCCTTAATCAAGTCTACTAAAGCCGAAAACCTCCCCCCAAATTGGGGAGAGGCTCTTAATCAGAGCAAATGTGCAAATTTAACAGCTACTACCAACGGCCTTGTGGGTCAGCAGGATCACCATAGGGGTCTTCACTAGCTGGGCGTACATTACCAGGATCGCCATAAGGGTCTTCACTAGCTGGACGCACATTACCGTACTGTCCTTGACTATTACCACCTCTATTCATCATGTTCTTGACAGCCATAGCCGCAATCCCAGCCATCGCGCCTTTTGCCAGAGGATTGCTAAACATACCACCACCACCACCACCTTGACTATTACCACCAAGCATTCCCGCCGCACCACCTAGTATTTGACTAAGCATATCTGGTTGCTGTTGGTGCATACGACTTGTTACCTGAGCCAGATAGTTAGAATCTTGATAGCGATCGTCTTGACCATCACCATCGGCATCAGGAAAGTTGTAGTTTTGCTGCCGCGATTGTTGCTGAAGATACTGACCGAATTGCATCCGCTCTTGGGGGGACATCCGACTAAAAGCTTCTTGGGCAGACTCTTGGTATACATCGGCGGGTAACTGCCTAGATACTTGCTGGTAGCGACTAGAAACTTCTTCATCAGAGTATCCTTCATGAGGCGCACCCTGCTCATAGCGGTTAACAAAATCTCGGTAGTTTTGCTCTGAATGTTGACCGCCACCAAGTATATTTTCCAAAAAACCCATGTTTGTCTCCTATGATTCGTGTGTAAATTCTTTATAGTGCCGAGGCTGGTTGTAAATCTCTTAGATCACGTCCTGTGGAGCGATTATTGTAGCCTTGAAAATCGCGGTAGTTTTGGACCTCATTTTCCGGTACTCGAATGCCCTCCGAAGGTGGCGTTACCCAATGAACTCGCTTTTGAGCATCTCTATAGTAGACGCGCCCATTTTTGGAAAGGTAGTATTGCCCTTCTGCTCCTGCTGCTTTCTTGTTTTTATGTTGATTGTAGAGATAGTAAAGAGCGGCGGCTCCAGCTAAGATTACTACTTTTTGCTTGTTAGATATTCCCTGGCGTGGCTGCTGTGCGCGATCGCTATTGTTAGTATAATTTTGGTTTTCAACGCGAGTATTATCTATAGGAGCGCCAGTATTTGCTCTATTACCGCAACCTGTGATAACTGAGAGTGATAATACTGCTGACAGCAGAATTGCTATTGGACGTAAAATTCTTTTCTTTTCAAAATTTGTTGTGTACATCGGCTTATTCCATTGAGTAGAGAGAACCTTTAGTTTTAGCTAGAAGTCTATTAAAACAGCTATCAACAATATATTGTTAGCGTTCAATCAATTTACTCAAGATAAAGTAAGCGATTTTTAGCAGCAATAATTGACAGCTTTGGTGGCAATAGTAGCAAAATTTACACTTCCTCCTATCCAGCCTTTGGTAGAAGTTAGCTTAAACACTTCAGACTAGGGAAATACACAGCAAGGTAGAGGCGCAAAGAAAAAATTTTGGTGTTTTGTTGGGTTGGTAACAAGTTGCGACAACAAGTAATAGATCCAACTACGTTATGAAAAAGCGCGATCGCCAAGTTCTTTAATTAAAAACAGCGATAAAATCTGGGTAGTAGATCCCACAAGCCGTCATGCTACAGTACAACCAATTGCAATCTTTACCATCGGCTACCGAACTGCCGGATTCTGAAGATACACCAGTTGATAATGAATTTCAAGAACTTATTCCCGGATTACTGCGTTCAATCTTGACTTTATTGTGGAAAGATCGCCAAGACTGGTTTTTTGCGATAGATATGGGCATCTACTACAGCTATACACCTGGAATCCGCCCCACAGCAATAGTTCCCGATGGGTTTCTAAGTATTGGTGTACCAAGGCGCAGAAATAATAAAGGACGCTTAAGTTATGTATTGTGGGAAGAAAATCACATTGTCCCTTTAATAGTTTTTGAAGTAGTTTCCCAAGCTTACGGCGGCGAATACGACACTAAGTTTGTCAAATATACTCAATTAGGCGCAGAGTATTATGTCATTTACAACCCAGACTATTTCAAAAGAGACAAGCACGAAGTTTTAGAAGTTTATCGCTTAGTAGATGGAGCTTATGTCAGACAAATAGGCGATCGCCTTTGGATACCTGAAATTAATTTAGCAATAGGTACGGGTCAAGGCAATCATCAAGGATGGACGAGAGAATGGTTGTACTGGTACGACTTTGAAGGATATAGATATCCATCCCTTGAGGAACGAGCCGAAGCATCACAGCAACAAGCTGAAATCGCTCAACAACAAGCAACTCAAGCACAGCAACAAGCTGAAATTGCTCAACAACAAGCAACTCAAGCACAGCAACAAGCTGAAATTGCTCAACAAGACCTACAATCGCTAATAGCCAAATTACGAGAACGAGGAATAGATCCAGATAGGTTATGAAAAAGTGCGATTACTTTTTAAAGTAGGTAAAGTTAAGGTAAAGGCAGTTTGGTTAGGGGGGGTCAAGTTAAGGATTAAATCCCCCCCATGCGCTCTAGCAATTTCTCTAGACAAACTAAGTCCGAGTCCTGTCCCTTCAACTTCCGAGCGTGTCCTAGCTGGATCTCCACGATAAAACCGCTCAAAAATTCGTTCGCGATCGCCTTGTAAGATATTTTTAGAGGAATTAGTAATCGTAATTAATACACTGGTTTGTTGTTGCGTTGCATTAATGCGTATCCAGCCATCGACAAGATTGTATTTAATCGCATTGGTGACAAGGTTTTGCACAACTTGGGTAAGTAAAACGCGATCGCCTAGTACGTGCAATTGAGTAGTAATATCTGTGTGTACCTTCAATTGCGGTGCTAATAATTCTATATCTTCCTCTACTTGCGCCAAAATCTCTGACAAGTTTACTTCCACTCGATGTAGGTTCATCCGTCCAGCATCGGCTAAAGAAAGCAACAAAAGTTTTCGCACAATCCCACTCAATCGCCGCACTTCATCTAATAAACTACTCAAACTTTGTTGCATCTGAGATTCAGGTTCAGCACTTTGTAAGTTGCGTTCTAGTTCTCCTTGCAAAATTGCCAAAGGTGTTTTTAGTTCGTGAGCAGCATCACCACTGAAGCGGGAAGCCTGCTTAAAGCTACGTTCTAGGCTCTCCAACATCTGATTAAATACCGCAATCAATTCTACAAATTCTACATCCGTTGTATCAATGGGAACTCGTCTATCTAGTCCTTTGACGGTTACGTGTTTAATTGCCTCTGTCAATTGCCCTATAGGACGCAAAGCATTACCCGACAACCACCACGCCCCCCCAGTAATCAAAAATAGGACAATAAGTATGGAAATTAAAAAGATATTGCGAATTGCTGCCATTTCACTATCAATGGTTTGAAGATTAACAGCGATCGCAATTTGATTAGCAGGAAATCTCGCCGCACCAACGCGCCAAGTTTGGGTTGATGTACGGTAAGTCACAAAGCGGGGCGGGAGTCTTCTAGGGGGCGAAAAAACATCATTTCGCGGTCTTCCTGCTTCGAGCAAGGGGCGTGTCCCTGCTGGTAACTGGAGGCTATCTACCTTAATTTCTAAAGGCCAATTATCAGACTTATAAAGAGTATTATTCTCGTTATCGTTGACTAATATCGCAATTGGTGTATCTTCATCAATGCCAAATAGGCGCGGTGAGGGCAAAAATTGCTTAGAGCGATTGACTCTCATCAACTGGCTTTTGATAGCATCATCAAGGCGACTAACTTTAGCTTGGTAAATTAGCCACCAAGAAGTCATGCCAAATCCTATTAGCGCACTACCAGCTAAAACCGCCGATGCTAAAGCTAGGCGAGTACGAAAAGAACGCATCACATTTATCAATTTTCCTCTTGGCGAAACCGATAGCCCACCCCTCGCACGCTTTCTAACCAAAGCGAACCACCAATCGGATCGAGCTTTTTGCGAATGCGTTGAACGCAGACATCGACAACATTTGTAGTAGGGTTAAAATCGTAACCCCAGACGTGTTCTAAAATTTGGGTGCGGGTAAAAACTCGTCCAGGCGATCGCATCAGATATTCTAAAAGGTTAAATTCACGGGCTGTAAGTTCTACTACTTGGCGATCGCACGTTACTTCGCGCTTAATACAGTCCAGTTTAAGCGAACCTGCACTTAATATATTTTGGCGATCGCCATTGCTGCGCCGCACTACTGCATGAATCCGGGCGACTAATTCTTCTACAAAAAACGGTTTGGCAATATAGTCATCTGCGCCAAGATTTAGCCCATCAAGGCGATCGTCTAATTCATTACGCGCCGTGAGTAAAATTACCGGAACATTCTTTTTTGCTCGACGCAAGCTTTTAAGAATTGCCAGCCCATCTTTGCCAGGAACCATAATATCCAGTACCACAGCATCATACTCGTTATCTAGGGCGCGGTTGTAGCCTTCATCGCCATTATCGCAATAATCAACCACAAACCCGTGTTCCCTTAGTCCTGCATTGACAAAGTTAGCGATCTTTGCCTCATCTTCAACAAATAAAATGTGCATAGCCTCACCATTGTATATTCCCCACCTCTTGATAAAAATTACAAAAATGTAATTTAGATTGGGGTCAAACTGTAATTTTCATCGGGCTTAATTAAAACATGACACCTAGTAAAGAGTTGATTCTCATGAAAATGAATCGTTTGTTAATAGTTACGGCAGCATCGGTACTAATTGGAGGCGGCGGTTTTCTCACCAGCAAAGCGTTAGCCGACGGATTTCTCACAGCCCAAAATGCAGCCCCATCCACCGAACAACGCCAACCAGGGGAAGGACGACGAGGTGGGGGAAAGTTTGAGCGTTTAAGCGGTCTAACAGAGGCTCAAAGAACCCAATTACAGCAAATTAAAGCTACTAGCCGCCAGCAAGTTGAAGCTATCCCAACAGCCGAGCAAAAAGCCCGAATGGAAGCAATCCGCAATGATGCTAGAGCTAAGATGGAAGCAATTTTGACTGCCGAACAAAGGCAACAATTGCAACAATCCCCAGCTAATGGAGAACAAAGAGGTCGTGGTTATCCTAAAATTAGTGGACTAACCGATGCTCAAAGAACTCAGATGAGAGAAATTCGTTCTGCTACCCGTCAGCAAATGGATGCAGTTCTCACAGCCGAACAAAAAGCCCAAATTGAGGCAATTCGCAACGATACTAAAACTAAAATGGATGCAGTTTTAACCACCCAGCAAAGGCAAGAATTAGAGCAGTTGCGTCAGCAAAAACAACAAAATCGTTCGCAACAGCAGTCTTAAGCGTTGCTTTGGAGTAGGCAAGAGCATTTTTAATAGCTGCTCTTAGTTCTAGATCAACTAGCTAAAACTGCTCCAAAAACTTACACTTAGTGCCGAGAATAAGGTAGGGCTTTAGAGCCTTATTCTCTGCCTACCTCAATTAATCGTTAATGTCTTGATATTTAGCTTAGTTAGTTTTTCTAAAATAAACAGTATGAACGATCGCAAATTAGCTAAAATTATCAGTCGTAGAGAGGTATTAGCTCTATCTAGAGCGACTATAACCGCCCTGTTTGTAGTTGGTTGCACTTCTAAAAAGTCTAGCCTTGCTCAAACATCAACTAATAAAACTACGTTGCTAATGTATTTTATCTAACAGAGAACTTGTGTAGTTCAATGGAGCGCGAACACCCTTTTACACTATTTGTAGCCCAACATCAAAAGTTGCAGCGTACCCCTGTTGATTTTCAGTAACAGAAAGCATTAATTTGTCTCCACCACGTTGAAATATGCCGTCTTGCTCGTTAGTTTGGGTACGTTCTCCAATACTTGCGTAGGGTAGTTGAGTGTAAACGCGATCGCTAACAGCATCGTCAAAGTATAGTTGCGATGTAAACTCATAACTAGGGACTGAAGCGGCAGCAGTGCGAACCTTAAAGTGAATGTGGACGGTTCTACCTTGATACCAACCAGGATAGATAGTTGTAAATTTTACAGTGCCATTATTATCGGTGACTTGATAGCCGCGTAGAAACTTTTTGCCTACCGTATCAAAACTTCTATCTGTCACATCCGAATATACGCCTAGCGCGTCACAGTGCCAAATATCAACAATTGCACCAGAAATCGGCATACAGTGATCGTTTTCCACCCCAGAAACCCGCAGAGTTAGTTGTAGGGGTACGCCATCAACAATGCCATCTGACGGATCGGTGCGGATATCGGAGCGATTAAGCTTTTCGTCTACAAAATAAGGCCCCTCAGTTTGCTCTGGGCTAACAATACAATTAGGCAACGTAGTTTTATTAGTTGATGTTTGAGC
>QQTW01000093.1_pt1 | contig 48987 bp, 43 predicted proteins | sample 1904831 | NCBI WGS metagenome assembly QQTW01 (sample SAMN09435610, study PRJNA476489) | Subsurface metagenome, whole genome shotgun sequencing project.
TGCCTAGGTGAAGACACTCTACCAAAATTTTGATTTTAGTTGTCAAATTGTCTGACTTTGCAACTGATTAAACTTAGCGCGAATTGTCTCAATTCGTTTGCGATTTACTCCCAAGTCTGACTCGCCCAAACGCGAAGCCGAACGGACGTGAATTACTTTGGCATCGTTATCTAATAAAAACTCCACATCATCAACAAATCCCACTACGGGAATTGTAAATTCTGCATAAATGTAATTATCAGTTTCCTTGGCGATCGCTGATTGTTTGAAAGATTGCACAACGGCTTTAAGAGTCTTATAAGCGTCTTCAGTAGAGGAAGTATAGGTTATGGGCATAATACTATGCTCGGCATCCAAACTTTGGCTATTAACGCAATTAGGCGTAGCAGGACAAGCTAGTAATTGACCTGTAGCTATACCGAGGGTATTAGGTTTAGTACCTGCTAATAACTTAGTTTGCCCAGCAAAAAATATAGTTCCTCCTAGTAAAAAAACTAATATTAGAACTATAGGCAAATAACGAGAAATAATTGTTTTAAATTCCATAATTTTATTGTCCTTAAAATAAGTGTTACTCTACATACTCGCTATTTACGCTTAGTTCTAGAGTGTCTTCGTCAACTTGAATATACAACACATTTGGGCGACAACAAACTTGGCAGTCTTCAATATAAGACTGATAATTACCAGCACTTAAATCAATAAAGGCTATATTAGGTTCGCCGCAATAAGCACAAAAATACTCGGTGGAATTTTGCAAGGTTAGTGTTTATCTAAAAAGTTATTAATTGCCGTTTTAATTGCTTGTTTTTGTTCGGTGTCGTAGTTCCAACGCTCCAAAAAAGCTCTATAGCTACCATCCCCATCAATACTTGCTATCATCTGCTGCAACTTGTCGGACATCAAATCTAAATTTAACAATTTTATCAATCGCGCTGTTCGTTCTTGTACCCGCCCAGAAGAAGAAGCCATATTTTCATCTTGGCGGCGGCGGTGATATAATTCTTGCGCCGCAGACATGGCTAAGTTTTTTACTAATAATTCTGATACTACTTCGCTTTGCGATCGCAATCCGTTGATAATTTCCTCCGAAGGATTGTCTGCTATAGCTAGTTCTGATGTCAGGTAAGTAACAAAAAAGCCTCTAGCACCGTCTTCCGTTTGGACTAATTGGGCTATTTCGGAAGCGGAGATTTTACTTTGCGTTAGTAATTCTTGAGTATAGGCGATCGCACTGGCAAAATTTAACGGTTTGGGAATTGTCATCACACTAATTTATATACAACTAAAAAGCGCCCTCCAATCGGAGAGCGCTTTTTATATATTAGCTATGGAGGTTAGAGATTAACCGTTGATAGCAGGAGCAGTTAAAGCAACCGGAGTAGCTTCGCCCGCAGCCAAGTCTAGAGGGAAGTTGTGAGCATTGCGCTCGTGCATTACTTCCATACCTAGGTTAGCGCGGTTGAGTACGTCTGCCCAAGTGCCGATTACTTGTCCCTGGGAGTCAATTACCGACTGGTTGAAGTTGAATCCGTTGAGGTTGAACGCCATTGTGCTGATGCCCAAGGATGTAAACCAAATTCCGATTACTGGCCATGCGGCGAGGAAGAAGTGCAAGCTGCGGCTGTTGTTGAAGGATGCGTATTGGAAGATTAACCGACCGAAGTAGCCGTGGGCTGCAACGATGTTGTAGGTTTCTTCTTCTTGTCCGAATTTGTATCCGTAGTTTTGGCTTTCGGTTTCGGTTGTTTCACGTACCAAGCTCGATGTTACAAGTGAACCGTGCATGGCGCTGAATAACGAACCGCCGAATACTCCGGCTACTCCCAATTGGTGGAAGGGGTGCATCAAGATGTTGTGTTCCGCTTGGAATACCAACATGAAGTTGAATGTACCGCTAATTCCTAGGGGCATTCCGTCAGAGAATGAGCCTTGTCCGATGGGGTAGATTAAAAATACTGCTGTTGCTGCGGCTACCGGTGCTGAATATGCTACGGCAATCCAAGGGCGCATTCCGAGGCGGTAGGATAGTTCCCACTCTCTTCCCATGTAGCAGAATACTCCGATTAAGAAGTGGAATATTACTAGCTGGTAAGGACCGCCGTTGTATAACCATTCGTCTAAGCTGGCTGCTTCCCAGATTGGGTAGAAGTGCAAGCCGATGGCGTTTGATGATGGTACTACGGCACCAGTGATGATGTTGTTTCCGTAGATTAATGAACCTGCTACGGGTTCGCGGATGCCGTCAATGTCTACTGGTGGTGCGGCGATAAAGGCGATGATGAAGCAAGTTGTGGCGGCGAGTAAGGTTGGGATCATCAATACTCCGAACCAGCCTACGTATAAACGGTTTTCTGTGGATGTTACCCAGCTACAGAACCGCTCCCATACGTTGGCGCTTTCGCGTCTTTGTAAGGTTGTTGTCATTGTTTTATAAGTGCTTGATTTTGGAAATAATCGGAAACCAGTTCGTTTCCTTGTTCTTAACTTAACCCCTTTATTTAGTTTTGTAAAGCCGCTCTAAGTTAAGTTATGTTATGCAAGAGATTAGTTTTTCTTATATCACTTAACCGGGGGGCCAAGTCATTTGTCTACCGCCCAAAATGTGTAAGTGGATGTGAGACACTGTTTGACCGCCATCATTACCAGTATTAATGACTAAGCGGTAGCCATTGTTAAGTCCCGCAGATAGAGCAATCTGTTGCGCCGTCAACAGCAAGTGACCCATTAAGTTTTGGTTTTGGGGTGTAGTTTCCGCCAAAGATTTAATTGGTTGCTTGGGAATTAATAAAATGTGGACGGGTGCTTGAGGATGAATATCTTTAAAAGCGATCGCCAAGTCATCCTCATAAACAATATCTGCGGGTATTTCCCGACGAATAATTTTGCTAAAAATTGTCTCTGTAGTTTCACTCATGCAGATTCACTGGTATTTCTGCTAGAGATTTTAAATGTTTATGGCAATGAAATAAATGTTAGCCAGAGTATGGAGTGCAGCAATTGTTGGGATTGATGCCGTTAAAGTAGGCGTGGAAGTTGATGTATCTGGTGGTTTACCAGCAATTGTGCTGGTAGGATTGCCCGATACCGCCGTTCAAGAATCCCGCGAACGAGTAAAAGCTGCAATGAAAAATGCTGGATATGCTTTTCCCTTAAAAAAAATAATTATTAATCTCACCCCGGCAGATTTACGCAAAGAAGGGCCGAGCTTTGACTTACCAATTAGTGTCGGGATTATGGCAGCTTCCGAGCAGGTAAGCGCTCAGTTACTTGGAGACTGTCTATTTTTAGGCGAAGTTTCTCTAGATGGCACGCTGCGCCCAGTATCGGGAGTTTTACCCATCGCGGCGGCGGCAAAAAAGTTAGGTATTACTAGCTTAGTTGTGCCTTTTGACAACGCCCAAGAAGCGGCGGTAGTTGCAGGACTAGAGGTGTATGGTTTTAAATATTTGTCAGAAGTAGCAACTTTTTTAAATCAACCAGAACGCTATTATCCAGTCAAGCTAGACGAAACCGAGTCCATAACAGCCCCTTTAAATATTCCAGATTTAAAAGATGTCAAAGGACAAAATCACGCTCGCAGAGCTTTAGAAATAGCGGCGGCGGGAGGACATAATTTAATTTTTGTCGGCCCGCCTGGAAGTGGGAAAACAATGTTAGCTAGGCGCTTACCAGGAATTTTGCCGCCTTTAAGCTTTGAGGAGTCGCTAGAAGTAACACAAGTTCACTCGGTAGCAGGATTATTAAAAAATCGCGGCTTATTAGTACGCGATCGCCCTTTTCGCAGTCCGCACCACTCCGCCTCTGGCCCGGCTTTAGTTGGGGGCGGTAGTTTCCCCCGTCCTGGGGAAATATCTTTAGCTCATAGAGGTATTTTATTTTTAGACGAATTAACCGAATTTAAGCGCGACGTGCTGGAATTTTTGCGCCAGCCTTTAGAAGATGGTTATGTAACCGTATCGCGCACTCGTCAATCGGTGATGTTTCCCGCACAATTTACCTTAGTTGCCAGCACAAACCCTTGTCCCTGCGGCTATTTTGGCGATACTATCGTTTCTTGCAGTTGTTCGCCTCGGCAGAGAGAACAGTATTGGGCAAAGCTCTCAGGCCCGTTGATGGATAGGATAGATTTGCAAGTTGCTGTTAATCGGTTAAAGCCAGAAGAAATTACTACGCAACCAAAAGGAGAAGCATCCCAAGCTGTCCGCCTCCGGGTCAAACAAGCCCGCGACCTGGCTTACAATCGCTTTAAGATTGAAACTAACATCCGTTGCAATGCAGCAATGCAAAGCCGTCATTTACAGCAGTGGTGCGCCCTTGATGAATCTAGCCGCAACTTATTAATTGTAGCAATTCGCAAACTTGGATTATCAGCAAGAGCCAGCGATCGCATACTTAAAGTAGCAAGAACTATTGCGGATTTAGCCGGGGAAGAAAATTTATTAGCAAGCCACGTTGCCGAGGCTATTCAGTACCGAACTATAGATCGGATGCAGTAACTGCTGTATCGCTTATAAATTTATTGGGGTAGCGACTAAATGAAACTAATTACTTTAACTTTAATGACGATTGTTTCTAGTTTATCGGTAACTTTTGTCAACGTCCCCAACCCGACTGCAATTACTTATGCCCAACAGATACTAAAGCGATCGCCTTGGCAGCAGTTTTCTTCTCCAGTGGGTAAGTTTACAATCTCAATGCCCGGCAAACCTATTCAAGAATCAAACACCGATCCCGATGGTTCGGTTACTCATAATTTTACCGTTGTAAGTGGAGAAACTGTCTATTTAATTACTTACTCTGATTTAGTAGCAGAAGTCGAGCGAGTAAAACCCAGTGAGATTTTTGATGCGGTATGTAAAGGCTACGTAGCCGACGGTGATAAATTGGTTAATCAGCGTGAAATCCAACTAGGCAGATACCCTGGGCGATCGGTAGAGTTAAAATCAACCGATGGCATGAATGGCAAAGCGAACATATACTTAATCGGCAATCGCTTGTATCAATTATTGCTTCTTAGCTCCGAAGTTGAGGAGGGAAAACAGTTTTTTGATTCATTTCAAATTACTAAAAAAAATAGCAAGTAGTTTTAAAGTTATCTATAGCAATAGCAATCCTAGATCGGTTGTCAACAATAAAAAGGTTTCGCCCCCTAGCCCCCGTTTCTTGGGCGTTGGGGGGCTATCTATACTTCATAACTCAATTACGTTTGCAATATCAAGGGTCGAGTTTATTAGTAGTGCATTGAACAGTCTTTTCTAACAACATTAGCTCCTTCGCCCGAACAAGTCACGAACTCCTCTAATCAGTTTCATTGGTATATGTAGAAACACTGCACAGTGCTGTAGGCAAATATATCAATAGACCGTAACAAGTATCGGATCGCGAAAGCTGTTGCCAACATAGGTAATCATGATTTTAAACACTACGCCGACTTGGGAGCAACTGTTAGAAATTGCTCAAAATCGCACTCCCCAAAGGCGAGTGCGTAGACCCGGACAATCGCCGTTTACCGTATCCATTCCTAGCCGCTTGCATAAACTGCCATTAGAACCTAGCTTGAGAGAAATATCTCAAGATCGAGCAGAAGCAGCAGAGTGGTTAAGCGACAATCATGAAGCTGCAATCAGAGACATTCTTAAAAACTCTGAAGTACATCTAGCTACCAGTAAAGATGTTGCCGCCGTCAATACAGCGATCGTTGAGTTTCATCTCAAACTACTTGCAGATTATTTACTGCATAGCGAACGAACCTTAATAATTAGGGATGGCGTGGATGGTAAAGAGAATATTGACCCGCTCTTTTCTAAGGTGGGAAAAGTCGCCCTTGCCTATGTGAGAAATCGCATCTGTGCGCCGCGCGATACGAGCGCAGGTGCAGCAATTGCCTTTCGAGCCGCCGCCGATCAATTACTAGCATCGCTCTATTAGATCGCTTGCAAAATGTTTAATGTTTGATTTGATGTCTGAAACTATAGCTTCCTACTGATAAGTTCTGAATTTATCCGAAAGCTATATGTCCCAAGTGAAAATATCCAACGATCGGTTCTTGGCGGCTTTGTAGAACTTGTTAACTCGCATTAAAAACAGGAGAAATTGATGTTAGATAAAAATGCTAATACTACAACTAAATACAAGTCCCTAGAAGACCTTAACTTACTCAGTTTATGGTGGCAGAGTGGCACTGATTGGAGTTCGACTATTCAAGAGGAAATTCAAGCAGATACCAACCAACCGATTATAGAAGATGAATTTCAACCTACAAGTAAAGTAGTTTTGCTCGGAGTTTTAGTAATTCTAGCTATATCAGTTATTACCGTAGGCGCTCAAGCTTCAGAAATTTATCATTCCGTGCAAAAAGTAGGGGTAAATTCATTTAAAGAGTTGATTTCCCAAGATTAAATTTCTTGCATAATTGCTTTATTTGTCATGTTAGCAAGCCTGTACCATCCTACAAGATTGTAGGTTGTTTGCATATTTCCGTTTAAGCGATCTCGATCGTTTGACTTTTGCCAGCAGTCTAAGTACCTGCGGATTGCCAAAACAATCGTTGCTTAAAGCTGCAACTTACTCTAAGCATTAGTTGTTAAAAGTCAAAACTTAGACATTCTGGCTGCCTAACGTAGGGTTATTACAGACTTATGTTAGTCCAATGGCACATCTCTGCTATTGGATTAGTTGAGTTAGGCAATCGACTTGACACAGAAAGTTAAAGCATTTTCCCCCTTCAGTCTTCTACTGTGTAAATCGAGCGAATAGTTATTGAATTACAGCAATTTTTAGCTACTCCTCGATCGCAACATAGGTTTACATAGGGAGGATATTATGAGCTTGCAAAGGACAAAGAAGATAAATTTTAGTTACTGGTACGCGCGGGGTAGTCTTGGTAGGGAGCTTTGCTAGTTAGCTAAAAGCGATCGCACGGTTAATGGATTTTTCACTCCAAGCAATTAAAAGCTTCTAAATAAGATTATCCCCAAAATTTAACTATGAACCAAGAGGAAGCATTAAACAACATTGCGAAAGCTTTATCTCCAGAATCACTCACTAAGCTACAAATAGATATTTTTCAGAGAGCCTGGAACAAGCAATCTTACTATAAGATGGCTGGAGAACTGAATCACGAGTACAGTTACATTAAAGACGTTGGCGCGCAATTGTGGAAATTGCTATCGCAAGCATTAGGAATTCAAGTCACAAAACTGAATTTGCAGGATGCTTTGATGCAGTACGGGCAACATCAGCAAATGGGTAACATATCTGCATGGTCGAAGTGCAACCGTGTGGACTGGGGAGAAGCGGTTGATGTCTCTCGCTTTTGCGGGAGACAAGAACAATTAGACACCCTAAAGCAGTGGGTAATGCACGACCGTTGCCGATTAATTGCGATCGCCGGGATCGGTGGTATGGGCAAAACTATGTTAGTAACTCAACTTGCACGGCAACTTGCAAATACAGGTCAATTTGAAATCATTGTGTGGCGAAGTCTCTGGCAAGCTCCGTCCCTGTTTGATTTTGTCACAGACTTGATGAGTGCGATCGCACCGGAGCAATTATTGGTTCGCGTTGATGTTGCCATCCGTCAGTTACTAAAGCTGTTACGCTATCATCGCTGTTTGTTAATTCTAGATAACGTTGAGGCAGTTTTAGCTAGTAGCGAATTAGTAGGAACATACCGACCGGGATATGAAGACTATGAGTGGCTATTTCAGCAGTTAGGAGAAGGACACCATCAAAGTACCGTCTTGCTGACAACTCGTGAAATTCCCAAAGAAGTTACTATCCCAGAAGGAGCAACCGCCCCTGTACGCTTGCTGCGGCTAAAACCGTTGTCGGTTGAGGCTGGAAAAACAATTTTAGGTAATAAGGGGCTAATCCCAGCACAAGAGCAAGTGAAGGAATTAATCGAACGCTATCAAGGCAATCCGCGCGCCTTAGAGATTGTAGCAACGCCGCTCAAAGATTTATTTAACAACAATATTGCCGCTTTTTTAGCCCAAAACACTTTGTTGTTTAAAGATATTCGCACTTTGCTAACCCAGCAGTTCGATCGTCTCAGCTTTTTAGAATGGCAAGTGATGTACTGGTTAGCTATCAATCAAGAAGCAGTAACCGCAGCACAGCTACAAGCGGATCTACAGCCCTCAATTTCTCTAGGGAAGTTGGGCGATGCTTTAGTATCCCTCGATAGGCGATCGCTAATTGAAAAGATTGAGCCAAACTTAGAGCAGCCTGTAGTTTTGTCTCTATTAGATGAAATCGGGTATACTCAGCAGCCGATGGTAATGGAATATGTTTTAGAACAATTGACCCATCGAGTATGTCAGGAAGTAAAGCAAGGGCAAATTGATTGCCTAAGAAGTTATGTCTTAATAAAAGCGCAGGCAAAAGACTATGTGCAAGATAATCAAAGGCGGCTCATTGTGCAACCTATCTTGACAAGATTGCTAGAGGAGCAAGGTGGTAGCAGTAAAAATCTAGAGGAACGATTGCTGCAATTGTTGCACTTTCAGCGATCGCCCGCACGATTGTTTGGGGGGTATTTTACTGAAAATGCGATCGCTTTGCTGCGACAGCTTGGCACAGATTTAAGTCATTTAAACTTAAAAAGTTTAACAACTTGGCAGACATATTTGCCAATAGTAAATTTGTGTAAAATGAAATTTAGTCGTGCTGGCTTGAATGCCTTTGTTTGCACCCCAGCGAACGGTGATATTTAAAGCTAACTGCAAGAACGCTCTCTAAAATACCTAAGTAGGCGATCGCAGCAATTGCAGCTAACTTCTTAGATCGCGTTCGTACCTTCGCCCGAAGAATTTCCGAACTACTTTTGCCATTTTCTTTGATATAACTGAAAACAGTAATTTTGGCAGTTGGAGAGCCGCAGCTTAAATAGGTTGTAAAAAGTCTTTTTACTCAGAGGAAAAGCCATGAAACTTAACTACAAAGGTGTTTTATGCAAGTACTACTCATCCCTTGAACACATTGAATAGATGTTACTCAGTCAGTGTAGGTACTGTACTATCAGGGTGCTTTTTACCATTACTCTCATTTGACTGCTTAAACATTGAATATTATTTACGTGCTTGACAATCCTATAACTGAGTTTCTCTACCTTAAAAAGTACGCACTCGATCTTTAACGAGCCAAATCTTAGATTTCGATCTATTGAACTGCTCTTAATTGCCACAGAGAAAAAACCGCCCTCGCGTTTTGTGCGCTTGGGGAGGGAATTATGGTTGTTAATACTTTAATTAAGGGCGATCGCATTGAGCATTAACAATTAGTTGCCTTAACTTACCGCCTCCATCTATCGCTTTTGCTACCAAATCTTTATCAAAGAAAGTTTCTCTGTTAGGTCAAAGTTTAGAGAACTACAGAAAAAGGATTCAAAATATGACAGCACAAAATCATCCATTCTACGAAATTTTAGCTAAAGAAATCGCTTATGTATTTGACAATCCTAAATTTGACAGACCGATAAACGAGTTTCTCTATACTCAAGGGTACAAGGTCGATCGAGCTTTAAATACTGTTGATAGTAAATTTTACGCCTTTGGTTTGCTGCCAGTTGCTACCGATAAAGCGCCCGTACTTGTATTGCGAGGTACAGCTAAAGCGATTGATGACATTGCAAGTAAACATCCTAAAGGAATTGGATTTAACCAATTTATTGAAAATCAAGATGAGATTGCCGCCTGGCTAGTCGATACCATGCAAAAAACTCATCAAAAACCAGACATAGTAGGACACGCTTTAGGAGGTGCGATCGCGCAAGTTATTGCCACAGAACTGATCGAGTGGATTGGAGAAGTGGTGACATTTAATTCTCCTGGAATAAGCCTTGAGATCGCCCAGCAATTTTTTCACAATGGAGGAGATAGCTTAAGCGTTACGCACTATGTCATAGATGGCGATATTATTAGTCTAGCAGGAGAAGCGTTTATTGCTGGAAAAGCTATTTTGCAATGCTTTACTGATTGCGTCATTAAACCAATCCACAACCTAGATAAGCAACAAAAAATCGGGTGCTTGTTGAGCAATCCTCCGTTTGGGTTTACGCAATCTGAAATTTCCGTACAAGCTTTGAGTCATCCAGCCTTTACCTTTTTTAGTCCAGACTACCTAGAATTTTTGGCAGAATATTACTCTATTAATCCTGAAGTCACATTGTGCCTCACCTCAAGAGGAAAGTTTGAAGCTTTAAGACGTTCGGGTTTTGCTTTGGGAAAAATTTGTGTTTGAGGCGATCGCTAATTTCGACCAAAAACTAATTGCTAGTTAAAGTTGACGCTGTTTCTCGGTTTCCGCCGGATGGAGAGCGCGATTTTGCTAGATGCCATGAGTCAAAGTGCGATCGCTATCGAGGGTTAATACATGGCTTGATTGACGAGCAACCTTTTGCAGCGTTCATTAAAAAACTAAACAGAGAAAACCTAAGATAGGAGCGAAGTATGAGAAAGGGATCTCATTTTCTTCAACCTGAAGATGATACTTTGTCGGTGCAAGTTTTGCGCTACCGGGGTGTATTTTACATTCGAGAACTAACTAGCACTAAAAAAGAAGTTGAACGTTTACCAAATTACACTACACAGTCAGGCGGAAGTCAGAGGAGTTGTGCAATGCCTATTCAACAAATGGGATTTCTGTACAAACTTTACTGCATGGGCTGGAAAAATGGCTCTCTCAAATGCTTTCCTACCCTTCAACACTGCTTGCTCAATATTTTTCTTTACTATCGAAAAGGCTACATAGAAGGCTTGAAGTGGAGACAGCAGCATCGCTTGGCAAGTTTAGCAACGGAGAGGACACAACAATTTTGAGTAACGTTGCCCAATTGAAGGATGAAAGAGTAGACAAGGTGACAAGGCGACTTAGAGAAGGGTAGGTTGCTGCCAAGGACGATCGAAGCTAGATTCAGAAATGCCTTTTGAGTTGACATCTTGCAAAAGCCCCCTAGCCCGCCTAGGGTTGAAACGAATCTCCCGCCGTATCGGGCTGATTATCAAGTCGCTTGCAAAAGCCCCCTAGCCCGCCTAGGGTTGAAACCCAAGGCTAATACTAAAGTCGGCTCAAGCCGACTAAAGAAAAAACTTTTTAGACTTAAGTTAGAGGTCTAGTATATAGGATTAAACGTACAACTCAAGCTTTAATTGTTGCAATCGGGCAAATAGTAAACGTGAAACCCTGCACTTGGCAAGCTAATACATTATGCAAATAGAGCTTAACCAAGAAAAATTGAATTTGCTCAATAGACTATACAATTTTCTCATTTCCAAGTTAGGTTTAACAAAAATGTCAAGGAGTACGGTTAAGCCTGCGGAAGTAGTCCGTTGGCGCATTCCTGTGGTACTTGCGGTCACGGTATTTGTCAACTACTTAGACCGCAACAATCTGGCTTTAGCATTACCTCGTATTGCCCGCGATTTTGGTTGGAGCGATCGCGAAATTGGAGCGTATGGGGAATGGTTATTAGCAGTTTTCTTTTTATCCTACGCACTGTCAAATATGCTGTTCAGCCCGCTTGCCGAGCGATTTGGCTTGAAGCGCAGTGTTATCGCCGCGATCGTGGTATTTTCTTTATTTACTATCCTCAGCGCACCCTTTGGGCAGTCTCTAACAGCACTAATCGTTTTGCGCCTGCTACTGGGACTTGGGGAAGGAGTACATATCCCGATGTTGAGTGCAATTACTAGCCGTTGGTTTTCGCCCAGGGAGCGATCGCGTGCCAATGCCATCTGGGGCGCAGGAATTACTCTTGCTGTCGCCAGCGCTCCACTACTTATTATCCCACTCATCCACGCTGTAGGCTGGCGGGCTACCTTTGCCATTCTCGGTAGCGCCGGAATGTTGATTTCTTTGCCTTTAGTATGGTTCTTTGTAGAGGATGAGCCGCACCACCGTTATAGCAGCAGCGATCCCAAATTAATTGATGACAGGGAGCAGACCGCTTACAGGCAAGATTGGCGATTTTGGTTAGTTACTCTCGGCGGCGCGCTCAATGCCTTCTGTGCCTTCGGTACGCTCAACTGGTTGCCTACTTATTTCAATCGCGCTAAAGGAATTGACTTTGAGAGTTTGGGCTATCCCCTCGCCATAGTTTTTACGGCGGGGATTGCTGGCATTGCACTAATGGCTTACTTGGGTGACAAACTCCAGCGTCGCGCCCTGCTTGCTAGTATTGGCTTTGCGATCGCGGGCGTATTTGTTTACATCGCGTCAAGTGTCAATCAACGAGAACTATTGGTATTGTGTTTCGCTTTCGCCGTCTTTTGCCAGAGTGCTTACAGCGCCCAGGAATATGCGATCGTTCAACACTTGTTACCCTTAAATCGAGTAGGGGCGGGAACTGGACTATATAACGGGCTTTCTGTCTTATTTGGTGGTGTTGGCGGTTCGCTGATTCCAGGTTCGATTGTGGCGGCGACGGGTAGTTTTGATGCGGCAATTTTTAGCCTTGTAGTGGGGGCGTTCCTGGCAGCTTTGGTTATGTTATTACTGGCACGAACGCTCCGATATTAGTAGAATTTACTGTCAATGGTGGCAAGAAAATTGCTGTAGTACCCCAAAAGTAAAGATGATAGAGTGATAGGTATTTAATAGCGCGATCGCTTCTAGTATCTAGGTGAGGTTTCAACAATGAGCCAAGTTTTGACAAAACAAGCAACGCTAAAAATTCTTGTGGTAGATGACTATGAACTAATTCTCGGCGGCTCTATCGACCTATTGCAGCGTCACTATCCCCAAGCGGAAATTTTCACTGCCAAAACAACCCAAGATGCCTTAGAGCAGGTCAAAGCAGTTGACCTAGACTTAGTAATTATGGATCTTTCGTTGCCACAAACCATTGGAGATAGGGCGGAAATCGGTTGCGGCATTAAAAGCCTAGAGACTTTAATGAAGAACTATCCCACTCTTAATCTGGTCGTGCAAAGCAGTTATGTTAAGGCATTGGTGCGGATTAAACCAGAAATTGATATCCATGAAGGAGGATTTACTGTAGCAGATAAAGGGCTTTCTAGTCAGGAGATGTTAAAACGAATTGATTTAGCACTTCTTGGAGTTACTCATACTAAAGACCTAAAAATGCCGCCGGGAGAAGTCAAACCAGAGTGGATTGAGGTACTTAATCTTGCTTTTAAAGAAGTCATGGAGGATCAATCCATTGCCACACGGATGCGAGTAGGAATTAGAACGGTGCGAAACTACTGGTCTAAAGTTCAAGACGTTCTGGGCGTTTATCCCGAAGAAGGCAGAAGTCTCCGCATTCAAACAGAGAAACGAGCTAGAGAAGAAGGATTTATTGATTAACTAATTTTTAAGGAATAAACTGTTGTTGCTTGGTACTTGGAGCAAGCTCAAACAAAGAATTGCTATTTGGTTTGTAACAGTACTGCCAAGGATTGTTGTTCTGGGACTGATTATCCTCCTTCGCCTGAGTGGTTCTTTGCAATTTGTAGAATGGGCAACGCTTGACTCTTTTCTCCGTCTTCGCCCTTTGGAATCTATAGACGAACGAGTTGTCATTGTCGGAATAGATGAAGAAGATATCCGGCGAGCAAAAAGTTACCCTATAAGCGATCGCGAAATTGCCAAACTACTGAGGACGTTGCAGAAATACCAGCCTAGAGTTATTGGGCTTGATATTGTAAGAGATATACCCGTCGAACCCGGTCATGGCGAATTAGTTGCAGCTTTCAAAGATATCAAAAATCTGATTGCCGTTGAAAAAGTTATCCCCGATAAAATCAAGCCGCCACCCGACTTACCTTCAGAACAAGTTGGTTTTGCCGATGTCCTTTCTGATAATGATGGCAAAGTCCGGCGGGCATTACTGGGGACAATTAGACCTGATGGCGATCGAAAATACGTCTTTTCTCTACCTTTACGGCTGGCGGAAATTTATCTTCAAGCAAGAGGAGTGGAACTGAATCATGGCATTCGCGATCGCGAGGCGATGCGGTTTGGGGCGACGGAATTACCTCGCTTTATGCCAAATTCTGGGGGCTACGTGGGCGGGGATGATTTTGGAGTTCAGGTATTGCTTAATTATCGCAATGGTCGGCAACGATTCCCTAACCTATCCCTGCATGAAATTAACGACATCGAAGCTAGTTTAGGCAAGGCCAACAAGTTGCGCGATGTTTTATCTGGACGCATTGTTTTAGTTGGAGTAACCGCTCCTAGTATTAAAGACTTTGTTGCTACCTCGGCGATTGCATCTTTACAACCCCCAGGGAAAATTTATGGTGTAGAATTTCATGCTCATGTTGTCAGTCAAATTATCAGTGCAGTTCAGGACGGACGACCAGTTTTCAAAACCTGGTCTCAAGACTGGGAATATCTATGGATTGTTGGTTGGGCTATTCTAGCCATGTATCTTGGTTGGCTAACTCAATCTCCACCGATCAGCTTCGCGTACTTTGCTATTGTTAGCCTGAGTTCGGTGGCAATTAGTTATGCTTTCATTCTCTGGGGATGGTGGACTCCAATAGCACCAACTTTGCTAGTTTTGGCGCTCAATAGTGGGGTAGTTTTAAGTGCTTTCTATCAATACGACCGTTTTTTAAAGACTCAAATTGAGATCCGCCAACAAACTATTGAACGAACATTTATAGAAATTCATAACGGGCCATTGCAAACTTTAGCTAATATTTTGCGGCACGTCCAAGATCGAGATTTAGCACAAAATCAATTGCTCGAAGAACTGCAAAACCTCAACTCTGAAATCCGCGAGGTAGGCGAACACTTAAAACTAGAAGCTCTAGCTCGAAACGAAAGTCTTCGCCTTGGCAGTGGTTTAATTCTAGATTTAAAGCTGCCAATCCGCGACTTGCTCTATGAAGTTTACAGTCACACACTCCAGCGAAATTTTCCCTGCTTTAAAACGCTTAAAGTTAAAGCTTATTCCTTCGCGCCGATTGAGAAGCAATACTTGAGTAACGAACAAAAGCGAGAACTGTGCCAATTTCTGGAAGAAGCGCTGTGCAATGTCGGGAAGCACGCCCAAGGAGTAACTCGTCTCAATGCTACTGGCAAGCAAAACAAAGGCTGGTACACTCTCAGTATTGTAGATAATGGAGTTGGCATTAACTCAGGTTCTAAAAAAGGCAGAGGAACGAAGCAGTGCCTTAATATAGCCAAAAAATTAGGAGGACAGTTTCAGCAAAACCCTCTTGGCAAGAAAGGAACTTTATGCGAGTTAACGTGGCCCTTAGCAGGTAGATTCCAGGGCTTTACCCACATAGAACGCAGACTCAAAGCCCTAATTTTGAAAGGTTTAAATTTTTTACCTCATAAACATTGATAGCTTGCTTTCGATCTTCCAATAATTTTATGAGTAGGAGCGGTAATATATTCTCAAACGAAGATAGAGAAAACTTCATTTAAGCTAGGACGATTTTCTTTTCTCTTAGCACTTTTGGGTAAAATTTATCAGTTTTGGAGTAACGATGCCAACTTAGTCTAGTAATATTACTTAAGCTAACGCGCAAATTGTGCGATCGCAAACGAAATATCCCCTATTTTGTTTGTATATAAACAAGTCAACGTTTGCTCAACTCAACTTAAGTCTATGATGATTTTAATTCAGTGGCTCTTGAACAAACGCCTCAACATCAAACTAGCAACCAGTTTTACCCTAAGCTTAATGCTAATTATAGCTCCCGCCGTCATGGCGGATTACGAACCTAGTAGCGACCAAAAGCCCGTCCCAGAAGGTCGCCGCTCGGATGGAGGAACGACTAGAGGGTGTTCTGGAGGAGACTTACCACTAACAGTTCTTGCCTCGCGCCAATATGTTGGACGGACAATATCTCCGCATCCTACATTAGCCTGGTTTGTGCCTCGTGACTCTGCCGCCAAGCCCTTAGAATTCAAGATATACGAGTGGAATTATGGGGATGAACCTAAAGAAGTTTTCAAAAAGTCTTTGCAGAGTTTACCAGGGGTGATGAAGTTATCGCCGTTCTCTGAAAACGAAATAGGGCTGCAACCAGGGAAACAATACCTTTGGCAGGTTGTAATTCATTGCGATTCAGATAGCCCATCAAGCAATTTAGCAAGCCAAGCAAGTCTTGAAGTTATAGAAAATCCCCCAGCTACAGTGCAAAGTAAATTGAATAAAGCAACAAATAGTAGGGAAAAAGCTAATATTTATGCTAAAGCAGGTTTGTGGTATAATGCGTTAGATGAAGCGCTTAAATTAGCCCCAGTATCGCACCTAGGGGAATTAGGTTCAATTCTATTGAACGATTTGGCTAAGTTGGAAGCGCAGCAAACTACACCAGAACTGTCACTAAAAGAACGAGAAGCGACGGAAAAACAAATTGAAAGCTTAAAGCAGATTGCACGCAACGTCAGGTAACTACATTTACCCTGCCTTAAAGCCAGTTACCAATGAGGATAAAAGGGGCCCAAAAGGCAGGGTGAACGTTCTCGTTGCTCTCAACGATCGCCTTTTGCGCTTGTGAGAGGGCTTCGGCTTTGCTCATGGGCGATTGCCCAAAGGAGGCAGCGCTGCGCGATCGCAAGTTGTCGTAAAACTTAGTGACTAATTCTTGGGTGAAAGCATCATCAATGTACCATAGAGAAGCTAGAGCGCTTCTGATACCTGCTTGTACGGTAATGCCCGCTATACCCAAGGTAGTGCGATCGTCTCCTATACCCGTTTGACAAGCTGTAAGGGCGAGTAATTCTACAGGTTCAGAACCGTTGCTAAAGCGGCGGATGTCACTTTCAAGTTGAGTAATAGTAATCTTCTTATTATTACCCGTAACTAAAAAGCTATCTTCTGAAAGAGTACCAAATCGCCCGTGAGTAGCAATGTGAATAATTGGGTAAACTGCTTGTTTAAGTTCTTGCTCTAAGCTTTGAGGCGTAAATTGTGAGTTCAAGAGTTTTTTGCTACCAGGAGATAGCTTAACAACACGATCGAGTTCCTCACTGACATTTTCTAAAGAGTTAAATGTTTCTCCATCAACGGTAGCTACTTCAGTTAATCCCAACGCTAATGTCCGTAGGTTTTGAGAATTAAAGGGTTTGGGAGATGTTAAACGCAGACCAGGAGTTGTAGCAATAGCGTATTTCTGTACTAGAAATTTTTGACCGTCATGAAGTGCCGCCATCGGGATGCTGCGTAAAAGTCCATCTTGGATAAAAACAATCGTCTTGATTTTTGCTGAGTCTAAATTGGCAGCAAAAGGGCGAATAATCGAGTTATATAGATGCTGGGCTGGTTTTAAATAAGCCTTAGTAGGGTCATAAGACTTTTGGATCTCTAGATAAAATGTTTTAATTTCCTCGGTAAGGTTTTTACTATCATTTATCCAGACTAGCTTCTTCAATCTTGCGGCATTTGGCTTAAGCTTCTTTTCAAAATTAGGCAAACTCACCACAATTGCCGTTCGGTTCTCTAGGATAATCGAGCTAAATACAGCAGTATCTACTGTTTCTAAGTCATCAACTCTATCTTTATCAAAGACAGTGAAGACACAATCATCACCAAAGTAATTTCGCAATTCTGCTAATTTCAATGAATCGATCGCATTGAGGGCAGAGTCTAGTTCCTCTTGATAGTGTCTACTTTGCATGGGTAGCGATTGGGCGCGTTCTAGCTTCAACTGAGCAAACTCTCGGTAGAGAGGACTAATAGTATCTCGAAAGTTAAATTGCAAATCTTGCACGGCGATCGCTAAATTCTTGCGAATACCTCCTTCACCCTCTAAAGTGGCGATCGCGCGTTTGTAAGCATTGTCTGCCTCAACATCTTTTGCTTGTGCCTTAAAAATTCGCCCCGCCTGCCACTCCCATAAATAAAGACTATCTTTAGCACGCAGCTTGTCATTAGCTGCTAACCGTGCCTGATTAGTAAGTTCTAAGGCTTTATTGTAATCCTGGCGGCACTCGTAAACATGACCTAGTTTACCTAAAGCAAAAGATTGGGAGCGCGAATCTTTGATACTTTGAGCGATGGAAATAGCTTGTTCTAAAAGTCTTTCAACTTGTGGCTTGTTTGATTGCTCTAGAGGATGACATTGAGATGCAGAGAAACTATAGCTATTAGCATCCGCAAGTAACTTTAGTTCAGCTAAATCAATTGCTGCATAGACTTTATTTGCAGAATTGGGCAGGCTTTTCAATAAAACTAAGGCTTCTTGCCATGTTTGTTCAGCTAGGTTAGCAGTATCTAGTAAATCTAACTTCTTCAAGCGGGAATAAAGTTGAATCAAATTAATCAGCGTCCGCATTTGACTTGCTCTGTCGCTTCGATCGCGGGTTAGTTCGAGACTACTACGGAAATAGCCTAAAGCTTTTGTGTAGTCAGAAGCCGCAACGGCGATAAATTCACTAGCTTTAGTATTTGCACTTCTTAAAGTAGCGGAATTAGCACGCTGTTCGCCCTGTTGAGCTTTACTAACGTAGGCATTACCCAGACTATTTAATACTGAAGCTCGATAAACTTGTAGGTTATTTTTTTGGATGATATTTAAGCTAGTTTCTAAAGTTTTGATGGCTTCATCCTGCTTTCCTCTAAGACGATAAGCTTCTCCCAAACTTCCTAAAGCCGCCGCTTCTCCCGAAAAGTCGCGAAATTTTCGGGCAAGTTGCAAAGCACTTCCTTCACTTTGCGGGCAATTGTCATCAGTTTGCGCCGCACCGCATAATAGAGAAATCGCTTCTCTAGGTTGTCCCAATCGGCTGTAGGTTTGCGCCTGTTCGACCAGCAGGCGTTCTACCTGCACAAAATCTGCCTTGGATCGATAGTTGGCGATCGCTGCTTGCCAATATTCTATTGCTTGCTCAAATTGACCGATTTGCTGATAGGCTAAGGCTAATTTTTCGCTCACAATTGCAGCATTTGCAAGGTTATTGGTGTTTTGATAGGTCTTCAAAGCTGTTTGCCAAGATGCGATCGCATTTAGCACCTCTCCTGCACGATATTGTTCGATTCCTTGCTGTACGAGTTGGCGAGGATGGGCAAATTGTGGGGTGGTTACGGTTTCTATTGCTGGTGCGGAGAAGGAGACTCGCTCTAGTCCCAAGCAAAGCGTGAAACTGCTTAAAAAGAGAACTACCACAAAGCAACAAACGTGAAGTTGGCGGTGTCGGCTTGGCATATTAGGATATGGTAAGTTCTTCAAAATATATTAAAAAGTTGCATAAGTAAGCAATGGTAGCTGCCTACTTATGCGATCGCGCCTTGCATAAGTAGGCAAACAAATTAGCACAACAGGTGAAGGCATAACTTCATCAACTTCATATTTACTGTAGTAAATTAAGTCAAGGTTTTCTACTTGTGAAGAAACACCAGTAATAGATTGCTAAAAATGTTTAGGCGATCGCCTAATGAATGCGAGAAACGGGTTTAGTAAGTGCTGGTAGGGGCAAAGCGGCAAAAGACATCCAAACCCTGGGATGACACAGCTTTTAATGCCCACCCCCATCGTCCTTGGCAAAAAGGCGATCCCATTGTCAAACCCCAAGGAGTATATCGCCTCCCAAACGGCAAACTTATATTGAGTCGAGAATGTTCTTAAGTATATGAATATTTACCCAATCTGCCGATGGGCTGCCATCTCAGGTAATTGCATAGTGACTTGGCTTTGCCTTACCCCCAGTGCGATCGCTCAGTCCACACCACCACCAGGAGCAACTATTCCTCCAACTGCTCCTGAAGCGGTAGAGCAAACGCTCCTCCAACAACCGCCCCCCACTCCGCTCCCATCAGATACACCGACATTACCACCCCAACTCCAATTACCAACGCCTTCAACTCAAGATCCACCCCCCAGGACTTCCCCATCAAACACTCGCTTTTTCATTAAACAAGTAGAAATACTCGGCAACACTATCTTGCACGAAGAAATTGCAGCTTTAAGCCAGCCCTACCAAAACCGCGAGGTGACGTTTGAACAATTGCTCGAACTAGAATCGGCGATCTCGCAGCTTTATATCGCCAAAGGCTACATTACTTCTGCCGCTTTCGTACTCAACAATCAAGACCTCAGTACTGGTATAGTCAAAATTCAAGTTGTAGAAGGCGAACTCAAAACAATTGAAATTAGTGGGTTAAGGCGACTGCGATCGCAATACGTGACTTCGCGCCTCAAACGCGCTACCTCTACCCCCTTAAACGAGCCACGTCTAAGAGCAGCCTTGCAACTATTGGAAAACGATCCGCTCATCGAGCAGGTAGAAGGCAATATATCTCCAGGAAGCATTCAGGGACGCAGTATTTTACGGATTAGCCTTACTGAAGCCGCCGCTTTTCATAGTGCGATCGCTTTTGAAAATAACCAAGCTCCCAGCATCGGCTCTATCCAAGCCAGCGTCGAAGTTAGCCATGATAACGCGCTAGGATTTGGCGATCGTCTCAGCGCTAGATACGGTCGAACGGAAGCTCTTAACCTCTACGATATTGGCTATAACATTCCTGTGAATGCGCTTAATGGCACTCTTAGCTTGCGCTACAACAACGACGATAGCCGCATTATTGAAGATGATTTCCAAGCTGTGGGGATTAGAAGCACTGCTCAAACCTATTCTCTTGGTTTCCGTCAGCCCCTCTTAAGAACACCAAACAGCGAATTTGCCTTCAGCTTAGGTTTAGATTTGCGGCGCAGCCAAACGTACATTCTTGATGACATTCCTTTTTCTTTCACCGCAGGAAGTGAAGATGGAGAATCCAAGGTAACAGTAATTCGGTTATCTACTGATTGGGTCAATCGCAATGTCCGAACAGTTTTAGCTGCTCGTTCTCAGTTCAGTATCGGGATAAATGCCTTTGATGCCACCATCAACGACACAGGTACGGACGGGCAATTTTTCTCTTGGTTGGGACAATTTCAATTGGTACAACAGTTATCATCTAGAAATCTTTTAGTAGCGCGACTTGCTACTCAGTTAACTCCTGATTCTTTACTATCTCTCGAACGTTTCAGTATAGGAGGCTTTGATACTGTTCGCGGCTACGGGCAAAACCAACTGGTTGCTGATAATGGCATCTTAGGCTCTTTTGAGGTACGCGTTCCCCTCACTTCCGACCCTAGCACATTGCAGTTAGCGCCTTTTTTTGACATCGGTACGGTGTGGAACAATCGAGAAATTGACCCCGATCCGACAACAATTGCTAGTTTAGGATTGGGTTTGCGTTGGCTAATTAAGCCAAATTTATTATTGCGCTTAGATTATGGCATTCCCTTAGTTTCCGTTGGCGATCGCCAAAACTCCCTACAAGAAAACGGACTTTATTTTTCTTTGCGCTATCTGCCATTTTGAAATCTTTACAGGTTCTAGGTCAACTTAATTGCAGACTTGTGCAATTGGATTGGCTGAGATTGCTTGTTAACTTGACACAAAAGGTTAAAGCATTTTCTCTATTCGACCTTTTATTGTGTAGATCGGGCAAACGGTTATTAATAGCAACGATTTCCGTAACCCCTTGTTAGTTTAAAACACTTTCAAACTTTGATACAAGCCAAAGAAAGGTTGATTTTCGCGCTTGCCAATCGAGGATTAATGTCAACTGCAAAGCTTCAGCTAAAAGCTATTCGCACGTCATCTACCCATAGTTGCGTAAATACTAGACAATTCTTATCAGAGTAAAGCCATGAAAATTTTTACATCTCAAAGACTTTTATTTACTTTAATACTTTCTAGTATGGGTTTTATGGCCGTAGGGTGCGATCGCTTTACTTCCTCAAATCAATATAAAACTGAAACCAGCACTGGGCAACAACAAGGCTACGGACGCGCCCCTCAGCCGCCTTCAACTAATCTTCAGACTCGCACTGGGCAACAACAAGGTCACGGACGCGCCCCCCAACCGCCTTCAACTAATCAGACTCGCACTAGGCAACAACAAGGCTACGGACGCGCCCCCCAGTCGCCTATAAACTCCAAGTAAGCAGCTTAAGATTTTTTGCCTAGAGGTGGGAAATAAACAAAACACTTCCCAAGGTTTAATAATGCTGATATGCCTATTCCTGCTGCTGTTTACAGTTTATTTGCGTATGCCACCGCTATTATCTATGGCAGATGTATGCAAAAGACATATCAAGCGGAGAAATTACCAGCAAACAATTTATAAACTTTCTCATCCAATGGTTTTACGTCATCACCTTGGCAATCAAACACTACTATGAAAAGTTGGAGTAAGTAACCACATTAGCGATTTTGCTCGAAGTTAATTTTTATGATTTCTAAAACCCGCTTTCCTGAAGCTTCCCAAGCTCCGCGCTGGTGGCAAAAAATCCAGTACACAAAAAACGCGATCGCCTATATGGAGGCTGCGGCGCAACACGGAGATATTTTTAATGCTCCGGTCATTGGGGATAGCGCTGTTGTTTTATTTGTTAGTAATCCCCAAGCGTTACAGCACATTTTTAACAATGACACAAAGCAATTTATCACTCCACCCAACCAACTGCTTCAGCCACTTGTTGGAAATTACTCTATTTTTTCCTTGGAAGGTTCTCGCCATCGTCGGGAGCGGCGGTTGTTAATACCTCCTTTTCATGGCGAACGGATGCAAACTTACGCACAATTGATTTGTGAATTGGCAGATAAAGCCATGAGTTCGCTGTCAATTGACACGCAGTTTTCTGCCCGTCGTTTGGCACAGGAGATATCTTTAGAAGTCATTTTAACGGTTGTTTTTGGTATTGAGCGACCGGAACGTTTTCAGCGTCTCAAGTCGTTAATGGTTCATTTTACAGATTCACTTCAATCTCCTTTCATTGGAGGGTTGCTTTTTTTTCCGTCGTTACAAAGAGATTGGGGAGTGCGAAGTCCTTGGGGATACTTGCAAAATCTGCAACGCCAAATTAGCGAACTTGTATATGCTGAAATTCGCGAGCGCCGCAACCGAGACTGCGAACTTGGTTCAGATATCTTGAGTTTACTGATATCAGCCCGCGATGAAACGGGTCAACCGATGAGCGATGCCGAATTACATGATGAGTTAGTTACCCTACTGATTGCAGGTCATGAAACAACCGCAAGTGCGATCGCCTGGGCGCTGTATTTGATTCATCGTCATCCAGAGGTTAGCAAGAAGCTAGTTGAAGAACTAAATTGCTTAGGCACGTCTCCAGAACCAAAAACTATCGTACAGTTACCTTATCTGACTGCTGTTTGTAATGAAACCCTGCGCCTTTTCCCTGTTGCTATTCTTACCGTTCCAAGAGAAGTCAAAGAACCTGTAGAACTAATGGGTTATCAATTAGAACCGGGAATGAGACTTTATGGTTGTATTTATCTAACTCATCAGCGCCCAGATATCTACCCAGAACCTAAATTGTTTAAGCCAGAGCGGTTTTTAGAACGAACGTTCTCTCCCTACGAGTTTTTTCCTTTTGGTGGCGGTGCGCGCCGTTGCATTGGGGAAGCATTAGCCCAGTTTGAGATGAAATTAGTCTTAGCAACATTGCTTTCTCATTATCGGTTGGCGATGGCAGATCGAGTTCCTGAATATCCTCAGCGTCGAGGTGTTACTTTTGCTCCGGCTAGAGGGGTGCAGATGGTTTTGAAAGAAAAATTTTGAGTAGAGTTTACCCTCTTTATTTAATAACTGGCGTGCCAGGTGGTACACCCCGTACATTCAGCCGTATCCGGTAGAGACTTTTCGTTGCTGTAATGTAAAGAGATTTGTAGTCTTTATCTCCCCACGCTAAGTTCGTTACTACTTCTGGCACTATAATCTTGCTTAGGAGTTGACCATTTGGCGAGAAAATCCATAATCCCTCTGACCCGCTACAGTAAACATTGCCTTGGACATCTACTTTCATGCCATCGGGTACACCTTTGCCTTCTGGTTTTTGCAACTGGGCAAAAACTCTCCCATTACTCAGTTTGCCATCAGCTTTGACTTGGAAGACAAAAATGTGTTTGTTTTCTGAATCGCTTACATAGAGTTTTTTCTCGTCTGGTGAAAAAGCAAGTCCATTAGGGCGCACCATCTCTTTTGTTAGCAATATTAAAGTTCCATCGGGCGATCGCCTATAAATTCCATAAAAGCCAAGTTCTTCTTTTTCTTTACTAATCCCATAAGGAGGATCGGTAAAGTAAATACTACCATCTGATTTAACTACAACATCGTTAGGGCTATTTAGGCGCTTGCTTTTGTAACGTTCAGCCAAGACCGTTAATGTACTATTATTTTCAGTACGGACAAGACGGCGATCGTGTTCGGCAGTAATTAAGCGTCCTTCCCGATCTAGCGTATTACCGTTAGAACGTCCCGCAGGATAGCGAAATATGGAAACCTGACCGTTAGGAGTCCACTTATATATAGTATTAGCACCAAGATCGCTAAATAAAAGGAAACCACGTTTATCCCAAACCGGCCCTTCTGTGAACTTGAAGCCACTAGACAGCTTTTCTAGTTTAGCCTTGCCAATCGCGAGTTCTTGTAGACCGCTTAAGCTATGAGCGTTACGATGCTGTACGCTCAACATCCCAACTAAGACGCACGCAATTATTTGCCAGGTATATTTTTTCACGACTACTATTTCTACTTGAAAGTTAAATCGGACTAAATTCAGCGTGATGTATCTACTTGTCTATAAATAATTGCTAAAGCCGATCTAACCCCAAGCCCGGTAAAACGTGGTGTCTTGCCAAATTTGGGCGGTACGTTTTTCAAGTGTATCTAATTGATTACTGTTTAGTTGTTCAAAAGCACGAGCTACTTGGACATTTTCTGCTAATTGCTGTACGTTATCGGCGGGAATAATGCAACAATGCACGCCAGGCTGGGATAAAGTATAACTCATTGCTTGCTGCATCCCTGTCAAACCACCAGGTTGAAACAACTTTCCGTAAGCAGGCACTTTCATCGCGATTACACCTACATTTTGTTGCCGAGCCAATGGTAAAACTAAAGGAAAGTACGGTCTTGGATGATGTTTGTCTGCGGCGTTAATCGGAATCAAAGTTGTATGGAATTGATAGCGACGCATAGCTTCAACTATTACATCCGGTTCGTGGTGTCCCGTAATCCCAACAAAGCGCACAATTTTCTGCTCTTTAGCTTCTTCTAAAGCTTTAATTGCGCCATTAGCGCCAAAGATTTTCTGCACGTGTTCCGGTAAAGCGACGCTATGCAACTGCCACAAATCCAGATAACTCGTATTGAGACGTTTGAGAGAGCGCTCCAATTCTCGCCACGCACCATCGCGCTCTTTTTCATAAGTTTTACTAGCTAAAAATATCTTTGCGCGGTGGGGTGGCAGCACTTTTCCCAAATAAATCTCATTCGTTCCATAACTTGCCGCCGTATCAAAATAACGAATGCCAAGTTCAAAAGCTCTTGCAATAATTGCCAAAGCCTCACCTTCTCTATCCTCTTTATCGAGCGGTGTTTTTGTTCCCGCACCGCCCAAACCAAGGATAGGAACTTTTACTCCCGTGCTTCCCAGCACTCGCTCTGGCATTGTGACTGGCGAACCGCCCTTGGAAGTTTCTTTTTGTGAGGTGCTTGCGCCCATAACACCACCAGCTACAGCCACACTGGTAATTAAAAAATTGCGCCGCGTTGTTTTTTCTACCATGTTTTTTGACTAAAATTTGTACATTTACAATGCGATCGTCCTTGCAAATATTTTGGCACTGCTAGAGGGTTGTTGACCCAACGATTTATTTTTGCGCTCCTTAAGAAAGCCCCCGCACGTTTTTTAATTGAAAGTGGACTTGCAAGCCAGTTTTGTCCTCTAACTAGGGAGCAAAAAGTTATTTACGTGCATAAGTCTCATATTAATAGGCAACATCTTTACTTAAAACGATAATTTTATATGGCAATCTTGAACTAGGTAATATTAATTAGTATTTACAAAACTGATGCAAGACTGGTGGCAAAAGACATTTCCTCAAGGGCGGCAAACTCTAAAAATTATTGATGCTAATGGTTATCCCGTCCAAATTGCTTACGGCGAAAAAGGAGTAGGAACACCGCTATTTTTAGTTCATGGACTTGGGAGTTGGAGCTATAACTGGCGGCACTGTATTGAGCCACTATCGCAACGCTTTCGAGTAATTTGTTTTGATGCTAAAGGTTATGGATTTTCTGCAAAGCCGATGCTTAGAGAAAGAGCCGACCATCAAATGATTGAAATTGAACGCATTATTAGCGCTTTGTGCGATGAACCCCCGGTAATTGTCGCTGAATCATTAGGGGCATTGGTTAGTTTAGCGCTTGCTCAGGCGTACCCAAACTTAATCGGACACTTAGTAGCGATTAACGTACCGATTTTTTCTCAACGCTTGCCTCATTGGGGAATGTCGATGCTCTCGCAAATGCCTTTAGAGATAGCACAAACAATCGATCGCTTGCGATTAACGTACTTGTTTGCACCTTTATTTAAAGAAATTATGGCTATAGAACGGCGCAGCGTCCTCTACGACTCATCAATTCTAACCCAGGAAGATTTGGACTGGATTTGCTATCCCTTTATTGAGTTACCCGGTACGGTTGCTAAAGTTGCCGAACAAGTGCAAATAGCCGCACGAGAAATCGAGCATTTACAAGCAAATAAACCAAACCTAATTAGTAAAATTCAAAGCGCTTTGGGTACGATTAAATGCCCCACACTGATTTTATGGGGCGAACAAGATACCTGGTATCCCTATAGTGATGGCAAAAAACTCTGCGATCGCATTCCTAATTCCAAACTACAAATCATCCCTAATTGCGGTCATGATGCTTCATCGGGTGCGGCAAAGGCAGTTACTCAGGCGGTGATTAAGTTTGTCCGAGATACGCCCCCATCCAATTGATATTTTCAAAATTCCTTGCAGAGCCAAAAAATTACGCCGAGGATTTGTAACTTTTTGTTACAATTTATAATATTTAGTCTATTCGGTGCATCAATGCCTCTGCTCCAAGTCGAAAACCTGCAAAAAGCTTACCGCTTTCAAGGAAAAATTAGTTACGCCGTGCAGGACGTATCTTTGGGCATCGAAGCCAATCAAGTTTTGGCATTTCTAGGCCCAAATGGCGCGGGCAAAACAACAACAATCAAAATGATTGCGGGGCTAGTGCTGCCGGATCGGGGTGCGGTGAGAATTGCCGGACGCGATCCGCATCGCGAAGCCCAGGCGCGGCGATTAATTGGGGCGGTATTAGAGGGCAACCGCAATCTTTACTGGCGGCTGACCCCCGCCGAAAACTTAGAATATTTTGGGGTGTTGCGGGGTTTAACGCGGCGCGTAGCCAGGCAGCGATCGCGATTGTTGCTAGAGCGATTTGAACTAGGTCATAAAGCTCAAACGATGGTGCAGAAACTCTCGCGGGGGATGCAGCAAAAAGTAGCGATCGCGGTGGCGCTGATCCATCAGCCGCCCTTACTACTATTAGACGAACCGACCTTGGGATTAGATGTAGAAGCAACCCAAACAGTAAAGCGCTTAGTCCGCGAGATTGCCGGTGAAGGTAGAGCAGTTTTGCTAACAACGCACCAACTTGACATTGCCGAAGAACTATCCGATCGCGTGGCAATTATTAACAATGGGCAAATCGTCGTGCAGCAGCAGACGGAAGTGTTAATTAAACAGTTCTCTAAAGCGATTTATCGGTTGGAATTAGCCGAACTACCCGTTGAGCGCAAGAGCAAGTTGCTGGCTCTAGGCGCGATGGTTGAGGATACTACCATTCGGATTCTTAACCCGGCTTTGCTTTATCCGGTACTAGAAATTTTGAAACCTTTGCCGATTGTAAGACTCGAAACCGAGCGAGCAAATCTTACAGATATTTTTCTCAAATTCACCCAGTCAAATACGGTTAGCGGCATTTATGCTTGAACTATTTTTAGCAGAGCTAAAGCGAGCGAGGATTCAATTTCGGCGTTACTTATTTGAATCAATTGGCGGTATAGCGATCGCAACTTTTACCTTCTACGGTTTGTTCCTCAGCGCTAGTTACATCGCCGGGCCAGGGCTAAAGTTTGGCGACAGATTAGATGCGATTATTATTGGTTATGTCCTTTGGACGCTAGTATTATTTGTAATGACAAGTATTTCTGGCACTTTGCAAAGAGAAGCGCAGACGGGAACTTTAGAGCAATTATTTATTTCGCCCTTCAGCGCTGCACAAGTTTTTCTCGCACGGGCGATCGCTGACTTGTTGTTGCAATCAGGACTAATAGTGATAATTTTGGTCATTATTATGGCATTAACTGGGCGCTGGCTTGCCTTTCCTCTCAGCCTCAGCTTACCGCTTTTAACTGTGCTACTGGGCGCTTACGGGATTTCGTTTACAGTGGGTTCTTTAGCATTAATATTTAAGCGCGTTCAGCAAGTTTCAGGTATTTTCCAGTTTGCTTTACTATTTTTGATGAGCGTGCCAACGGAGGAATGGACGGGTAATCTGCAAATTGTGGGAAATTTGTTACCAATGAGTCCCGGTGCAGGACTATTACGCAACTTAATGGCGCGACAGCAACCCTTAGATTTGCGGCAGCTAGGTATTGCTTTAATTAATGGTGGGGTGTACTTTGCCTTGGGTATTTTTCTTTTTCGCTGGGCAGAAAGTCAAGTTAAACGCTACGGCAATCTCAACGACTATTAGTTTAAATGTCTTTGTTTGGTTCGTTTGAATACTCAACTATCAGCATAACGATTAGAGCGGTAGCAGATCCATTACGCGCGATCGCACTTGATTTTACTTGCAAATACATCAAGCCCAACTAATCGCTGTAAAATATGACAGTTGTATTCTGTGGCGGACGAGTGATTGAGCGATATACTTTGCCCCAAATGGGCGAACTGTGGACAGAAAATTATAAACTTAAAACTTGGCTGCAAGTAGAAATAGCGGTTTGTGAGGCTCAAGCCCAATTAGGTTATATTCCTACCGAAGCTGTAGCAGAAATTAAGGAAAAGGCAAATTTTGACCCCAAGCGAGTCTTAGAAATTGAAACCGAAGTCCGCCACGATATGATTGCCTTTTTAACTAATGTCAACGAATATGTGGGCGATGCGGGACGTTATATACATCTAGGGTTGACGAGTTCTGATGTTTTAGATACGGCTTTAGCACTGCAATTAGTGGCTAGTTTAGACTTAATACTGGCAAGTCTAGAGGAATTAATTGTTGCTATTAGAAATCAAGCCTCGCAGCATCGCTATACAATCATGATTGGCAGATCGCACGGGATTCACGCCGAGCCAATTACTTTCGGGTTTAAATTAGCTGGCTGGTTAGCCGAAGTATTGCGGAGTCAAGAGCGCTTGCGCGATTTACGCCAACAAATTGCTGTAGGTAAAATTTCTGGGGCTGTGGGAACTTATGCTAATGTCGAACCAAAAATCGAAGCAATAGCTTGTGAAAAGTTGGGATTGCAGCCAGATACCGCTTCTACTCAAGTAATTTCCCGCGATCGCCATGCAAACTACGTGCAACAATTAGCATTACTCGGCTCGTCTCTAGAACGATTTGCTGTAGAAATTCGCAACTTGCAAAGAACCGATGTTTTAGAAGTTGAAGAATTTTTTGCCAAAGGTCAAAAAGGCTCGTCAGCAATGCCTCACAAACGCAACCCCATTCGTTCCGAGCGCTTGACGGGAATGGCACGAATTTTACGCGGTAATGCTGTTGCAGCTTTAGAAAATGTTGCTCTTTGGCACGAGCGAGATATTTCTCATAGCGCTGTCGAACGAGTTATTTTTCCCGACACTTGCATTTTGACGCATTTCATGATAAGTGAAGCTACCGACTTAATTAAAAATTTGTTGGTCTATCCTCAGAACATGGAACGCAATATGAATTGTTATGGCGGTGTCGTGTTCAGTCAACGAGTATTGCTAACCTTAGTAGATAAAGGTATGAGTCGAGAAGACGCTTATACCGTAGTACAGTCTTGCGCTCATCAAGCTTGGAATCAACCGCAAGGCAACTTTCAAGACTTAATTAGTAAAGAACCCCGCGTAACAGAGGTGTTATCTACCGCAGAAATTAAAGATTGCTTTAATCCCAGTCATCATCTCAAACATTTAGACGAAATTTATCAAAGATTGGGCATCTAGACTGAGACAGGAAACTGTAAGCTGAAATTATTGTCCGAGTAGGCAACAATAAATTGAGACGGCGAGCGCTTTTCCTATGATTGAAGTTCTAGCGGCGCTTTCCGCTTCGGCGGCGGTGGGAATTAGAATTGCCTTACCTCTATTAAGTCTTGAACTATTACGAGGTGAGGGTTTGTGGTCTGATATTCCCCTCTTATCAGCTATTGAGCCACTAATTAGGTTAGCGATACTTTGCAGTTGGTCTTTGCTAGAACTATTAGTTTCTAAACAACTACTCGGTCAACGCTTGCTGCAAATTATCATGCTAGTAAGTAGTCCAATTGCGGGGGCGATCGCTTCAACGGTAAACTATAACGCGATCGCTGTACCGATTTGGATAATGGCTCTAATAGGCGGTTTATTCGCTTTTTTGCTCCAAATCGTTCAATTAGCTTGGTTTTATCGGCAGCCGAGTTTACCGCTCAAGTTTATTTTCGCTCAAGATATTTTAGCTATTTTATTAGCGGTTTTGGCGGTTAAAATGCCTCATCTAGGCGGAATTATCTCCTTGAGCCTGTTTTGGTGGGCAGTTCGCAGTTACCAAAATTCTTTTAAATGGTATCAAAAACAAAAGTCGCGCGATCGCTAATTTTTTTTACAATATGCCGACAAAATGCAGCAAACCGCGACCTGTTATTAACTCCAAAACCAAAGCAATAAACCCCAGCATGGCGATTCGACCGTTCCATACTTCCGCCGTTGTCGTCATTCCCCATTGCCAACGCTCTTGAGGATACATTTTCATGTTTTTCTTGATTTGCTTAACTTGAGACAATTTTAGATCGGGACTATTAACCGCTTCTATAACTAAATCTGTTAAAGCTTGAATAAATAAGGGGTGAGTATTCAAAGCAGGTACGCGGCGGAAATTATGAATCCCGGCTTGTTCTGCTACCTCGCGGTACTCAATATCAATTTCTTGCAGCGTCTCGATGTGTTCGGAGACAAAGCTAATAGGGACGACAACCAAATCCTTGACACCTTTTGCCCCTAGTTCTTGAATTGCGTCTTCCGTGTAAGGTTGCAGCCATTCTACCGGGCCTACTCGGCTTTGATAAGCTAAGGTATGAGGATTAGGTCGCCCTAGAGTTTGCATAATCAAGCTAGTGCATTCTTCAATTTCTTGCTGGTAAGGATCGCCCGCTTCTTCAACATAGCTACGCGGAACGCCATGAGCGCTAAAAAATATATGCACGTTATCGGGGTCGGGAAACTTTTGTAATTGCCCAGCAATTAAATCTGCCATCGCCTGAAGATAGTTTGGTTGTTTGTACCAAGAAGGGATAACAGTGTAGTCAACTTGGGCAAGTTTTGGATCTTCTCGCCAAATTCTTTCTAACAAACGAAAGCTAGAACCACTGGTGCTAATTGAAAATTGGGGATAAAGAGGTAATATAACTAATTTATCGAGCTTATCGCGTTTGAGCCTGGCGATCGCTTCTTCGGTAAAAGGATGCCAATACCGCATTCCTACATAGGTAAAAGCTTCGTGACCCAACTCCGTCAGTCTTTGCTTGAGCGCCGCCGCTTGTTCTTCTGTAATCCGGCGTAGGGGAGAACCGCCGCCGATTTGTCGATAATTAGCTTGAGATGTATTAGTGCGCCGAGTAGATATAAACCAAGCTAGAGGGGTTTGCAACCACTTAAAGGGGAGGCGAATAATCTCTGGGTCAGCAAATAAGTTGAATAGAAAAGGGCCCACATCTTCTAGTTGATCTGGCCCACCAAGATTGAGTAACAATACCCCTATACGACCCATAACAATCACAACGCCCTAACTTTTCAGCTTCGTTACTAATTTTAACAATATATTTCTCAAATCATCACATTCAACAGTAGGAACTATTTAAGTTTAATCCTTGCTAAATTTAGATATGTTTTCTTTGCATCTCCTTGTGTCCTTGTCCCCTTGTCTCTCATCCTTTACTTAGGCAACGCCCACTTTTAAAGCTCAATTAGGTTTGTAATTAAATCTATATCCTTAGCGCAGCGCTTTTCTAGAACGGTGAGATTGAGCGCGCGCGATTTCCTGAGTGGCATTTTCAGCGTTGTAATCGTCTTGAATTGTAGAAAAATTCTCAAACCAGCCGCGCCGCCAGAAGAAGTATACTAAACCTCCAGCGATCGCGCCCATAAAGGCTAGACAACCAATATAACCTAGTTTCCAGTTTAATTCTGGCATATTCCAAGGCGATGCTTCGGTATTGAAGTTCATGCCATAAATTCCGGCGATAAATGTTAAGGGAATAAATATTGATGAAATCACCGTTAGCAACTTCATAATTTCATTCATTCTATTGCCAACAGCAGATAAATACACGTCCATCAAGCCCGATGTCAACTCGCGGTAGGTTTCTACCATATCCATAACTTGAACCGCATGGTCGTAACAGTCGCGCAGATAAACGCGCACGTGTTCGCTAATGAGTTCGCTATCATCGCGAATTAAAGCATTAATAGCATCTCGTTGGGGCCATATTGCCCGCCGCAATGATAGCAATTCCCGGCGGACGCGATAGATTTTTTCTAAAGTTTTCCGGGTGGGGTTTGCGACAACTTCTTCTTCTAATTCTTCGATTAATTCGCCATAATCTTCTAATACCGGAAAAAAACCATCAACGATCGCATCGATGAGCGTATAAGCCAAATAATCAGCCCCGTGCTTGCGGAGTAGACCTTTATTATTACAAATGCGCGATCGCACTTGATTGAAACAATCGTACTGAGCTTCTTCTTGTACAGTAAGTAAATAATGTTTTCCCAGGACAAAACTTACTTGTTCTCTATGAAAACCAGTCTGATTGGTTAGAGGCAGTACCATTTGAGTAATAATTACTAACTGATCTTCGTAATCTTCTACTTTTGGGCGTTGAGGGACGTTAACAATATCTTCCAAAACCAGTGGATGCAGGGAAAATATTTTCCCAATCCTTTGTAAAATATCTTCACTACCCAAACCTTGGACATCAACCCAAGAAACAGACATACTATCAAGGTACGGAATCAAATCTTCCGGTGTGGCTATAGGCTGATGAACGTAATCTGTATCTTTATAATCGATTAATTCAATTTCTGGTAACGTTGCATCGGCAGCAATATTTAAAGTTCCAGGTAGACTACCTGGTTGCTCGTGAAAGTAATCTTTGCGAGCTTTTTTAAGGGTTTTAGAGAGACGGGAGCGAATTTTTGTTGTCATAGTACCGATATTTATTTAACTAATTTTTTTTTCAGCTTGGAGAGCGTACTTTGAGCAAACAACTTAGCGATTTTCATTTTTGTCAAGCTTTTAATGTCCGCACTATAGTGGTTTTTGCCATCAAAAAAAGTATTGATATCTTGCAAAATTATTCGCAGTCGTTCGGTAATATTATTTACTCGATACTCGCTTAAAATATGTTCGGGCAAATTAAAGTTTAAAGGGCTATTTACTACTTTCAATATACGTTGAACATCGTAGGATTGGGAGTACCCAGCAATTTTAAAGCAATTAAAACCCGGATCTAAATAATCCGACAAACCACCATTAACACTCGAAAAAACCTGACATCCGCAAGCCATTGCTTCTAATGGTTGCAAGCCAAAACCTTCGCTAACTCCTTGCAATGCCCAGTATTGGGCAGAATCGTAGAGATAAACTTTGGCGCGATTAAATAATTTTGCCAAATCTTCCACATAGGAATCAACAACAAATACATTACATTGCTTTTGCAATGCAGGTATTAATTGCTGCATTAGGTACTGAGAAGATTTGCGTTTTTGCACCAAAACATCAATATCTCGCGGGAGTGAGAGATTGCTAAATTCATCGCTAATTTGATTAGGCAAGTAGTAAATTAAAGAATTAGGCGATTTTTGTCCCCAATAGCCCATTGTATTGCGGCTAACAGTAATAATTGGCATACTTGCAGGCAAATTAAACTTATAACCCGTGCTGTGAGCATGATAGATGACATTGTAACTTTTCAATTTACGGGCAAGTTTAGCGATATCAAAGCCCCAGCTAATAACAAAAATTGCCCGATCTAAATCTTGATGGTGGAGAACTTCATCAATAAATAAAGTACCTTGTTCGCGTTGACGATAAGTAACAACTTGTGCGTTACAAACTTGTTTAGCAAGATTAAAAGTTTTTAACTCTGCCCACAAGCCACCACAGGCAAATTTAGCACCCGTCCCAGGGACTAAAAAGTATAATGTCCTCATTAGCCTTATTTTCTCCACTCTCTAGGCGTTAATATTAGCTTGTGTAGGACGGGATAGATTATATGGATAACGATTTATTGGCTTTTCTGGGCGGTGCGGGGCTACTGGTTGGTTATCTGCTATTTTCCGCCGCTACAGAAATGGGTACTAAGTTACCCTGGAAAAAATAGTAATTAAATTTCTAGAGGTCAACAATGCCCGAACCTAAGAAAAATACTATTGAAATCGAGCCAGGAACAATATTTACAATTATTTGCGCCCTGTTGCTTTTGCCATTGCTGCTAACTGGGTTTTTCTCGCAATAAAGGGCAGTGATAGTAATTAGGTATTAATATTATGTCGGATTCTATTATGCGCGATCGCTATAATTCGTTAATCGAGCGCATTGTCCAAACTACTTTAAAAGGTCAAATAAGCTCCAAACAGCAAGTCTATCAACTGCTCCGCCAAGAAGTAGAAATAGGTACGGGCGAACTATTCGAGCGCTGCTTGTCCCAGCAAATTCAAGCAACCGAACAGCAGCAAAGCAGCCAAACCGACGAACTAAAGCAAGCTAAAGCTATGCGTAGCCTCCGCGCCCTCAAAACTATCCAAGGCGAGTGGGAGCGCGTGCAGAAGGATTTAGCAGTTTCTAACACCCTAAATACCGCCCTAGAAACAATAATTGCTGCCCCACAAAGCGATCGCCTAGTTGCATTAATTAAAGAAATAGATCCCAACCGCAACCCAGCTTTAACTTTAAGCCAAATCCAGCAACTAGCCGTACTTCTGCAAAAAACAGACACCGAAGAATTTACCCCACTTGCGGAAGGTTTACTAGCGGGAATAGCCACTTGGCAAAAGCTCCAAGAACACTTAATTAGCTGGATGTACGACAACCCCGAACCATTGGGTTTTGTAGGCGTACCGGGACAAAGAAGCCCTTGGAACGTTTGGGCAAAACAAGTAAGTAACCCCTTAATGCGATCGCTTTTTCAAACTTTGGCTTTGCAGCAGTCAATTGACGATTGGTGCAAGCAACAAGAAATTGGCTTGAGCGATTGGGTAGAACTTACTGTAACAATGCAATGCTTGCAACAAGGTTTAGTTGCTTGGTTTAACAAACAAGCTTACGATGCCAAAGCTGGGGCTAATTTATCTACTTCTACCTTTTTGACTTTTGCGGCTATTTGGTCGCAATTAGCTAATGGTTTGAGACAATCGCTAAGTACTTTTAACTTGACAGATAGTTGTTTTCAAATTACCTTACAAATTCTTCGCACCTTTGCCCAAACAAAAGATTTTCCCCTCTACGGCGGGATATTTGCATTATTTAGCGGCGATCGCTTGCGTTCTACTTTAAGCTATTTTGACGAACCTCTGCGAAAAGAAGTTGAAGGTACGCAAGAAAAGGCGCGAATTTTAACTTTACTCGGCTATTCTCTCCAAGCATTAGGTCAACTAGAAAGTGGCAAAGCTTTCGCCCAGCAAGCATTAGAAATTGCTCAAACTAAAGGTGACATTCCGTGTCAAATTGCTAATCTCAATCATCTCAGTCGCGCCTGCGTTACCCAAAAAGACTATGAAAGCGCTATCAACTACAGCCAACGGGCGTTAATTTTGGCTCGTCAGTCAGGGGAGCGTTTGGGAGAAGCTAATGCTTTAGCAAATCTAGGTTACAGCCAAGTATTTCAAGGACAGCAACTACAAAGCGAGTTAGAAGTATACGAAAGCGCCATTCAATACCTGCAACAAGGATTGGAGTTGTCCCAACGCTTGGGCGACTTACAAAGTCAGGCTTTATGTTGTAGTAGTTTGGGGGTAGCATACTTAGTTCTTTCCCAACCTCAAAGCGCTATTCCTTATTTAGAAATTGCTTTACAATCTGCGCGCGTTTCTGGCGATTTGTATCTCCAAGGACAAAACTTTGCTTCTTTAGCGTCTGCTTATTACAGCAACCAAAATCTAGAAATGACAATGACGGCGGGAAGTTTGGGAATGTATTTATTAGAGCAAATTGGCTCGGTGCAATGGCGACAAGCTGCGGGATTATTAACGATTTTGCAAGGACAAATTGGCGACGTGGCTTTTCAAAACTTGCTCAAGCAATGCAAGGCGCAAATAATTCCAGTAATTGGCGTAGATGGCTACGATTACCTTTCCCAATTACTACAACAATATCAAAGCTCGTTGTAAATACAAAATACCTGTTTTAAATTGCTGCAAGTTTATAAATTTTTAGTGTATTTAATTGAAAATTTGATGAATTTTTGAAATAAGAGATTGTCAACTATTAGTTTGTTACTTAAGCATCACGCTATCATCCATCCTGTATATAGCAATCCTTGATGATTAATTAGACTTCTTGCGTAAATAATTTTTTGCCATTCTAACCCCTCAATTCTGGGGAAAACCGGATTTTTAAGTCCCCCAAAGTTGGGGGACTTAGTGGGCTTTCTTGGATTTGTGCAAGAGGTCTATTGAAATGTTTAATTAAAGTTATAAACTTTATGCTTACCAACTTACAATACTTCCAACATTATATAGCAATCGCACGCAGGATTCATAATCATTTTCCGTAGGGGCGCGAAGCTTTGCACCCCTACAACATTAGCAATTGAGCTATAAAACGCTACGTTTAGTGCGTTAACTTGTAAAAGTTTATAAATTTTATTCCGAACGCTTTACTATTTTTAATTTGCAATAATTTTGTTTTAAAAGCAGCTTCCGATCGCAAATCATTAATTATAACTCATCAATTATCCATTTTAAATAATTTGGATTATAGTTAACCATAACTTTATAGTGGCGTGAAGTTATGGTCATTGGTATTTGTAGTTAAGAATATTTATGAGTTAATAAAAGTAGGTATTTTTAATATTTAGTTGGCGTGCTATGTTTGCTTAATTTCAAACAAGCAGACAACTTATAGAACTATGACAAAATAAATTGGTAGAAAAATAATGTCTATCACTATTCAAGCAAAAAACTTTCCTTATCTAACAGCTTTAAGACCGCGACAGTGGACAAAAAATCTAGTTATATTCGCCGCACCATTATTCAGTTTTAACTTAGACATTCAATCATTGCTCGGTGCTTTATTGGCTGTAGCATTATTTAGCTGTGCTTCTAGTGGATTTTATTTAATCAACGATATTGTAGATGTAGCCTCCGATCGCCAACATCCAATTAAATGCAATCGTCCAATTGCGGCAGGACTTGTAAGTCTTCCGGCTGCTTGGACAATGGCAGCAACACTGTTAGGAGGAGCGCTACTAATAGGCTACTTGAAGTCGCCTCAATTGGGAGTAACGATCGCCGCCTACGCTTTGCTGCAAGTTGCTTATAACCTCAAACTCAAACGAGTAGTAATTTTAGACATTGGAGCGATCGCTGCGGGGTTTGTCTTAAGAGCCTATGCCGGGGCGGCAGCAACTAATATTGTTTTATCAGCTTGGTTTTTACTTTGTACGGCGATGCTGGCATTATTTCTAGCTGTAGAAAAGCGAAAAGCTGAATTGCGCTTATTAACTTTGCGCGGTGGGACGACGCGCTCTGTCCTCAAACGCTACTCTTTGCCACTACTAAATCGCATGGAAAATGTTGTTACCACAGGGACGGTAGTTACTTACGCTCTTTGGAGTTCGGGTCCTGCGGTGCGCGGTGCTTCTACTTCTTGGATGCTACTTACTTTACCTTTTGTGTTGTATGGAATTTTTCGCTATCAGCTAATTAGCGATCCGCAAGAAATTGCTTGCGATCGCCAAACGGGTATCGAGCAAGGAGGACGCAGCGAAAGACCAGACGAAGTTTTATTACGCGACTTGCCTATACTACTCACAGTAGTTGGTTGGGTTATTACCTGTTTGGGAATATTGCTACTCAAACATCAAGGCTGGATCGAATAAAAGTTTAGACAACACAGAGAGCAAAATTGAAAACCAAGTCAAACAATTTGCAAAAAATTACTAGCCTAATAGCTGCTTGGGTGCGTAAGCTGATTCAAGGCGATAACCGCCCTCGGTCGAAAAATACTGCCCCGTTGCCCAGGAAGGCTTATACTCTAGCAGATATCGATATTGAATTACTTAAATTTGCTGGAATTAGAGGAATTATTCTCGACTTAGATAACACGATTATTTCGGAAGACGATCGCTATATTGCACCCAAAGCAGAAGATTGGATTGCTCAAGCAAAGTTAGCTGGACTCAAATTTTTTATTCTGTCCAATGGCAAAAGGCGCTATCGAGTAGAGTATTGGTCTAATCGCCTTGATATTCCAGCAATTAGCCCAGCTAAAAAGCCGTTTCCTCCTGCTTTTCGTAAGGCGGTAACTTCCATGCGACTAAAATCAGAACAAGTAATTGTCATCGGTGACGGTTTGCATACTGATGTAGTCGGGGCATGGCTTTTAGGGTGTTGCAGCATTCAAGTTGCCACTTTACCCCATCCTTTGAGATGGTGGGAAAAACTAGCGGGAAAGTGGGTACAGACACCTTATCCCCTAGGCAAAGAACTCATAGATTTTGATAGTATTACGAGTTATTAGCAAACAATAATCCTAGGCGATCGCTATGAATAACCAATTGTTTTTTGGTTTACTGATTTTAGTTACGGTTGCATTGGGTACAACGGCTCAAACGCTTCTAAAATTAGGAGCTTCGGGCAATTTAATCAACATCTACTTATTAGGTGGGATCTGCGCCTACGGGATAAGTACAATTTTTTATATATTAGTTTTAGGCAAATTTAATTTGTCGGTTGCTTACCCCGTAGTGATTGGGTTAACAATTGTTGCTACTACTATTGCGGGGGCGGTGCTGTTAAAAGAAAAAATCCCCTTCTCGCAATGGATGGGTTTAGGGTTAATTTTAAGTGGTGTTTGCGCGATCGCTTTTGCTAAAAATACTTAGCAACTTAGCCGCTTGCTACTAAACCTAGACTTTGACTACTTTGTACAATAGCTGCCCCTTTACATAAGTAGGACGGTAATAGATTCCAGCATATTGATAATATTGCGTGCCGTTAACGGTAACTTTTTGATACTCCGTAGGAATGTAAGGAACTACTGCACCAACGGGAGGCGGAGTAACTGCATAATTCCCTGTTGCGGAATCTAAAAGGTAAAAAGTTCCTAAGTAGTAATAATAAGTTTGAGAGTTTAAGGCAATGCTAATAAAGCCCTCTGGCAAACTAGAAACGCTTACCCTTTCCCCAGCGCGGGACGAAGGATAGTTTTGATTATCGGGAAGTGGGTAATACCTATTTGAATCGTAATAGTAGCGATCGTAATCACCAGCAAATAAACTTACCGATAAACCACTCAAAGGCACTAAGTAACCAGGATAATACCCGCCCCAAAAATAGTCGTATCCATAGCCTACATTCCAGTAATAGGGATCGTAATAATAACGATTATCTTGTCGCTCGTCGCGGGTTTCGTTTAAATAATTTTGCCAGTCTTCTCGCCGCTCAACTTTGAATTGTTGACGAGACTGTTGCAATTGTTGTAAAGTTTGCTGCGCTTCTGGGTTGGTTTGAATGTTTTGGCGAATTTCTTCAACTCGCTGTTGGAATTGAGGATTATTTTTAATTTCTTCAACTCGCTGTTGAAATTGGGAGTTGTTTTTAATTTCTTCAACTCGTTGTTGGAATTGAGAACTATTTTTGATATTTTCAATTCGTTGTTGGAATTGAGGAGTATTTTTAATGTCTTCAACTCGTTGCCGGAATTGCTCTACTTGGATAGCTTCAGTTTGCCTAAGCTGTCGATTTTGAAAAGAGGGGCGATTACTTTGTCCTACTCTAGATGGACGAGAAAATTGATTATTGCCCGCACCCCCTCTAGGTGACGAGCCAAAGCTGCTGGGAGCTACACGTGGAGAACCCCCGCCCCCTCTTGGTCTAGCGAGGGAGATTTCACAAATACTAATACTGATAATTGCGGCGATCGCAATTGATACCGTTTGATTGAAACGTTTAGACTGATTTGGCACTTTCATTTGGTCAGCCTCAAACGACAGATCGTTGATTGTTAGCTTCTATTTTGATACTAATCTATTTTTTTGGCGATCGACAATCAATATTTAAGTATAAATTTATGCTGATATTACAAGCCAATTAAGCAAATATACGCGGAATTTTGGCTTAATAGTTAGAAAAATAGAGCGATCGCTCCAAATGCAGTTAATTAGCTCTTTGATGCGCGCAATAGATTTAATTGGGAGCGTAAATATTTGCCCCATTCGGCGGCTAAAGCTATTTCTGTAAAAGGAACGCGCACGGATGGAGCTTGGGTAAAACTAAATTCCAAGGCGGCTATTCGCCCTTTACTAGGCGGCGACTCCATCTCTACTAAGCGATCGTCTACTACTAAATCGATCCCTTGGACATCATTTAAAGAAAAAGTTGATTCGTTAATTATTGCTTGTCTGGTTGGCTTACCCCAAGTCAAATTGCTACCTTTTGTAGCTAGTACGGCATAAATATCGTACTTAGACTTATCAAACTCCGCCTTTGCCGCCCAGCGTCGATAAGCTTCAACTTTTTGATATTCGTTCCAGCCTAAGCTTGCTAACCAAACAAATACCAACAATAACGATAACCAAATTAGACCGCGTTCCATTTAATTTCCTGCAATGAATTTGTGTATAACCATAAAATTATAAATTTGTTGTAACTATCTCAAAAAATCATTCCCAATCAAGAGTCTATACGTTATTTTGATCGGTACAGTCGCGCTACTGACAAATTGATATGAAAAGGGTTTTACTACTGTGCTTGTTTCTGGTCGGGATAAGTTTCGCCCTATTTAATTTTAAAGGGCTGGCAGATCGAGGCAAATTTGATTCAATTACGATCGACTTTAAGGAGGACGTACCCGCAACAGAAATTGCCAAGGAAATTAATGCGATCGCCTCGCAACTTAATTCTACACCCCAACTTAATAGTGCATTTTCGGTCAGCGATCGCCTGTACATAGTCAAAGGCGATCGCCATACGCTAAAAAGTTTAAAAAAGTCTCCTGTAGCCAAAACTACCGAACATATCGAACCAAATTACATTTACAGTGCTTTAGTTGCGCCCAACGACCCTGACTATAGCAAACAGTGGAATTTGCGGAGTATAAACATCGAATCTGCCTGGACTGAAACCAAAGGTAAAGATGTAACAGTTGCCGTAATCGATACAGGTATTAGCCGCGTACCAGACTTAAAAGATACAAGTATTGTGAGTGGCTACGATTTTGTAAGCGATCGCACCATCGCCGATGACGACAACGGACACGGTACGCACGTAGCGGGAACTATTGCCCAATCTACTAATAACGGCTATGGCGTAGCAGGGATTGCTTACGAAGCAAGTTTAATGCCCTTAAAAGTATTAAGTAGTTACGGCGGTGGAACTGTTGCCGATATTGCCGAAGCGATTAAATTTGCCGCCGATAACGGTGCAGATGTAATTAATATGAGTTTGGGCGGCGGCGGTGAAAGTCAAGTTATGAAGGAAGCGATCGATTACGCCTACAGTAAAGGTGTAGTAATTATTGCGGCGGCGGGTAATGAAAATCAAAACTCGGCTTCTTACCCCGCCCGCTATCCTCACGTCATTGGGGTAGCAGCCTTTGATGCCGCCAGCGAAAAAGCTCCTTATTCTAACTTTGGCGCGGGTGTGGATATTTCCGCCCCTGGGGGTAGCGATGCTGGCAAGATTTTACAAGATACTATCGACCCCGACACGGGCGTAGCATCAATTCGGGGCTTGCAAGGTACGAGCATGGCAGCGCCGCACGTAGCGGGGGTTGCAGCTTTAATTAGAGCTTCGGGAGTAACGCAACCAGAAGAAGTTCTGTCGATTTTACAAAAATCCTCAAGACCAATGCAAGAAGACGCACTCAACTATTACGGTGCCGGGCAATTAGATGCTGCCGCCGCCGTTAAATTGGCGCAAGTCGGGCAAATTAGCTTTCCCCACTTCTTTCGTTGGCTGCGAGATAATGGCTACCTCAATTTGCGTTTTTGGATTGATGGCGGTGCGATCGCGCTATTACCTAAAATTGCAATGGTACTTGGTTCTTACTTACTCGCATGGTTTTTAGGCACTTATTTTCCTTTTGCCTGGAGTTGGGCATTAAGTAGCGGTTTAATTGCTGGTAGTTCGGGTTTATTTTTCCTGCGTGGCGTTTATATTTACGATTTGCCTCAGTGGCCTTTCCGCGTACTAGGTAGCTCAATTCCCGAACTAGGTAATGCTATAGCAGGCAATAGTGTCCTCAATCCAGCGTTTGCTAGTGTATTAATTCCTTTAGCGTTAATTGCTTTATTTCTCGGACATCCTAAGTGGAAGTGGTTTGCCATCGGTACGTCTTTAGGAGTTGCTAGTTGCTTAGTTGTAAGTGCAATTTTTACGCCTGATGTTTGGTGGCTAGGAGCAGGGATAGTAGCCCGTAGCTTTTTAATTGGTAACGCGGCTCTTTGTTATGGACTAGCATGGTTAGCGATGAAAGGAGAAACTAAAACGGCATGAGTATTAATGTTACTGGGACAATCGAACGCAAAGAAATGGGTACGGGGACTTGGGCTTTAGTTGCCGACAATGGCACTACTTACGAAATCTTTAAAGGCGCAAGTCAAGACTTGCTTAAAGCCGGACAAAAAGTAAGCGTTGTCGGACAGGTTAAAGAAGATATCATGACTCTCGCCATGATTGGGCCTGTCCTAGAAGTCAAATCCTTTGAGGTAGTTAGTTCTGACTAGCTTTTTCTACCGTAGCTAAGAGGGCTTGCAACTTACTTCTAAATTCACCTTTGGGATGACCGCCTTTTACTTCACCAATTATCTGAAATTCGCCTTCGGGAGAATCGCAGACAAGGTAAGTCGGCCATCCCATTTCGGCTTTATCGGGGTATTGGCTGAGTAAAATTTTGCGGTACTTGCGGTAAGTTGCCGTATCTTGCATTTTGACATCAATAAATTGCAAGCCCAATTCTTCGCTGACTTTGCGGTCGAAAAAGGACATTTTGTGGCAGATACCGCAGTCTTCTGAGGAAAATTTAATTAGCGATCGCTCCATTATCCTAAAACTCCATCATCTCAATCTTTACCTAGTTTACCTGTTGCGCTACTACGCAGTTAGTCGATTGCAAACTAGAAGCTGGCGGTATCAGCGCTACTACATGAGGCACGGGACGGGGAGTATAGCCGACTAAAGATTCGCCTTTATAAGCTAAAGACGTACTAGCGCCTGAATCGAGCATCACCGCATCTCTCAAGCCAGCTTTAGCTAAGGCGCTGCCCAAGGATACCGAATCAATCGGCTCGTTCGATACACCTACGGTTGGCTGTCCTGCTTGATTAATGCCCCAAAAAGCCCGATGGCGAATGGCATCGTAATCGAACAAACTGCCAAAGGTTTTAGCGCTTTGGGGCTGATTGTCTTTAACTAACCAAGCGGCGGCAACAAACGCATCGGTAACGCCAGGCATCGCTGTCTCTATGCCTTCTAAGGTGTTGTGTAGGTTGGGATCGAAGCCAATAAATTTGGCAGCGTCAGGACTAATTAATACCAATGGTCGCCCAGCTAGTTTGGGAGTTTCCCCCCGATAACCAGGAATAAACTTATTATTTATTTGACTCAGTACTGGCCCGATCATCACGTTTGAGTCGAGAAATTTTAAGGAGAAAAACCCACCATCAACGGCGGCTACAGCTTCAGTTCCCGCTATAATTTCCGGTACTTGGTAGCGGCTTTTGGCGTGGATAGTAACGGGCTTACCGCCAGAAATGAGCGTTAAATCAGTATCGTCAATATTTGTTTTATTAACCTGGACATCAGTGCTAAAGTCAAAGCCACCACCCCAAAAATTAGGTAGTTTTGCCCCTCCCCAAGCTTGAGCAATCGGGCTTGCGGCTGGATCTACTAAGCCTTGGGCTAATCTCGATTGTCCAAAGCGCGCGATCGCCAGCATATTTTCCGATTCTCCCGCAAACTTCTCGTCGGTATCGCTCATTGTCAGCGCCGAACGATACCCGGCTTTTTCGACAAATTTTGCTACTCGTTCGTCGTACTTGCCTTCGGGATAAGTAAAGTAACGGATGGGGATACCTAATTGGGCTTCAAGTAGGCTTTTTGATTGCTCGATTTCTCTTTTTAGTTGGTCATCAGGTAATGCTCGCAAGTCTTTTGGGTGAGTGATACTATGAGATGCGATCGTTACTAACGGATCGGCAGCCATTTCTTTTAGTTGTTCCCAACTTACGTGAGTTCTCCCTGTATCTATGCCCATGTTTGATGTATAAACAGAAAAAACTGCCGGGTAGCCGTACTTTTTTAACAATGGATAAACGTACTCGTAATGACCGCCATAACCATCATCAAAAGTCAACATAATTGGCTTTTCTGGTAGGGGTAAGCCCGTGCGTAAATGGGTTACTAGCTGGTCGTAACTAATAGGAGTTAAACCTAGTTTTTTAATTAGTTGTAAATGCTGTTCAAATTCTGTAATAGTGACATCAAAAAATACTTCTTTTTCCGGCAAGATATCGTGATACATAAATACCGGAACTTTTGATAGCCTTGCGCGATCGCTAATTTTTGGCCAAGCACTAGGATTAAAGTAGGCTGCAAGTTGTGGCGCTAATTTGTAATTCATTGTCTGTACAATTGTTGGCACTTCTCCTACCCAACTTGCTACTTGTACTAGCTTATTGACGGCATTATTTAGACCAATTTTGTCAGAATTTGGCTTTTTTGTACAAGCGACTTCGCTTGGTGCGGTTTCTGGAATATTTAAGGCTAAAGAATTAGCTGGAAATCCGGGTGTTATTAATAAAGCTATAGATAATATTTTCTTTAATTTGTTACTTAGTAAAGTCAAAAAAACTATCGATCTAGATTTTTGATTAACAAGCTTCATAGTATTTATTAAATAAATAGTTTTTAAATTATTATTTTCAGCTAAGTTGAGATAGACAACTACAGGATAGTAGTGTTTGATTAAACTAGCAATACCAAATAATTAAAATTTTCCTAAGACAAGCTTAAATTAAGCTAATCTAACTTACCACAATCGTTCTTAAATTAGCTTTGTTAGTTAAATATAAAAAATTTCGTTCTACTGACCAAATTCAAGTCTTGCTTGTTCTACCAATTCTACAGTCACAACTTCAACCCCCGCATCTCGCGCGAGATGTTGGATTCTTGCTGTGGCTTGAGGACGGACAAAAAAAGGAATTTTCTTTAGCATAGCTAAAGCCGATGGTGTCCATTGCAAATCGTCGGTGAGAGGGGATTCATTCATAACGTGCAACCCATAAACAGCTAAAGATAGGACTATAAGCAGCAATTAGCAAAGATGGCTTTGGATAATAGCATCGATCCTAGCTGCTATATTTTCTTGCTCTAAATCGGATTGTGTCACATAAAAGCGATCGTAGCGTTCATCTAGATCGAAAGCTTCATTTAACCACCCTTTAAAACCACGCGCTCGTTTATCCATTTGGAGTAAAACCTCCAATTTATCGCGCTCTAAACGAAAAATCACCTCTAGTTCATCTAAATGCGTGCGATATTTACCTGTGGGACGAAACTCAAACTCTTGGACAAAGGGGTAAGTACCGTGATGAGGTGCATACTCGCAATCTACTTCTTGCAACCGAAAACCGAGATGTTCTACAGCTTCTAGTACCCCTTGCATAAATGGGTGGGGTTGCACTTGTAGTTCATCGCGATCTTTAGGATTAACGGCGCTTTTAATATCTAATCCCGTCCTAATATAAACTGGCTGACGACCTATAGTTATTGGTGTTTCGTAAGGTAGTTGTAGGGAAAACGGGATTGCTGTTTCTTCTTTGGGTTGCAAGGAAAAACGCTCGGATAGCAAGTATTTAACTAGCACGCATTCCTCGCGGACAGTCCGTTCTTCGTCCCCGCTTTTATACTCGCGCTCGTACTCTGTAGCAATTTTTAAATAAATATCGTCAATCTCTTGGGCTACATCACCACCACGAATATAAACTTCCCCCTCAATTATCTCTCCAGGAACGAGGGAGTTTTGAAATAGATGAGTATCAACTTGAGCGGCGCCAATGCCTACTTTCGCTAGAATTTTTTTAAATACAGACATTTTATTACTCCGATAGGAAGTTAATATTGCGATCGCGCCTATTTTTTAAGCAAGCGTAAGTTTCTGATTGTTTATACAGTTTGTTCCCATTATTATTCGGATTTTTATAAGCTATAAAAAAGCTCCTGCTTTTACACAGGAGCTTTTTTACTATTTTTAACTAAGAATAAGCAATTGAAGCTTAGTCGATAGGACCCATAAACATTACGGGTTCGCTTTCGCGGTTAATCCCCTTTTCAAACCCAGCTACCGCCGCTCTAGCACGACCGGCGTGCCACAAGTGACCGACTAGGAAGAAGAAGAACATCACGAAGTGGAAACACGCCAACCAAGAACGAGGAGACACGAAGTTAAACGAGTTGATCTCCGTTGCTACGCCACCTACGGAGTTCAAAGAACCTAAAGGAGCGTGAGTCATGTATTCCGCCGCGCGACGAGCTTGCCAAGGTTGAATATCGTTTTTGATCTTGTCTAAGTCAAGACCGTTGGGGCCGCGTAATGGCTCTAACCAAGGAGCGCGGACATCCCAAAAACGCATAGTTTCACCACCAAAGATAATTTCCCCTGTAGGCGATCGCATTAAGTACTTACCTAAACCTGTAGGCCCTTGAGCCGAACCGACGTTTGCACCCAAACGCTGGTCGCGGATTAAGAAGGTTAAGGCTTGAGCTTGAGAGGCTTCAGGGCCTGTAGGTCCATAAAATTCACTTGGATATACGGTGTTGTTAAACCACACAAAGCAAGTAGCAATAAATGCCATCAGCGACAAAGCACCTAAGCTGTAAGAAAGATAAGCTTCTCCAGACCAGATGAAAGCGCGACGCGCCCAAGCAAAAGGCTTAGTCAATACGTGGAAAATACCACCAGTAATCAGTAGTAAAGCTACCCAAATATGACCGCCAACTACGTCTTCTAAGTTATCGACACTGACAATCGAACCTTCGCCACCGAAGGGAGAGCGCAGCACGTAACCAAAGATGACTGCCGGGTTGAGAGTGGGATTACTAATTACTCGTACATCACCACCACCAGGGGCCCAAGTATCGTACAAACCGCCGACAAACATTGCTTTAATTACTAGCAACAACGCGCCGCAACCTAAAATAATTAGGTGGAAGCCAATGATGCTAGTCATTTTGTTCTTATCTTTCCAGTCGTAACCAAAGAAAGAAGAATATTCTTCTAAGGTTTCCGGGCCGCGAACGGCGTGATAAATACCGCCAAAACCAAGAACGGCCGAGGAAATTAAGTGCAGTACGCCAACAACGAAGTAAGGAAAGGTGTTAATAACTTCACCACCCGCACCAACACCCCAGCCCTGAGCGGCGAGGTGAGGTAGCAAGATCAAGCCTTGCTCGTACATTGGCTTTTCGGGGATAAAGTGAGCGACTTCAAATAAAGTCATCGCTCCTGCCCAAAATACAATCAAACCAGAGTGAGCGACGTGAGCGCCCAACAACTTACCAGACAAATTAATCAAACGAGCATTACCCGACCACCAAGCAAAACCTGATGATTCGAGATCGCGACCGCCACCCATAGCAAGGTCGCGGTTTAATGAAGCATTATAGGGCGTTTCCACGTGGTAGAACCTCCTCTGGGAATTGGAATTGTTCGTGAGGCTGATCTTGAGGAGCCATCCAAGCGCGGATACCCTCATTCAGCAAAATGTTTTTGGTGTAAAAAGTTTCAAATTCTGGGTCTTCCGCCGCCCGTAGTTCCTGGCTGACGAAATCGTAAGCGCGCAAGTTTAAGGCTAAACCAACTACGCCGACAGCGCTCATCCACAAGCCCGTAACCGGGACAAATAACATAAAGAAGTGCAACCAACGCTTGTTGGAAAAAGCAATTCCAAATATCTGCGACCAAAAACGGTTCGCGGTCACCATCGAGTAGGTTTCTTCCGCTTGGGTGGGGTTAAAAGCGCGGAAGGTGTTTGATTGCTCGGAGTCTTCAAACAAGGTGTTTTCTACGGTCGCGCCGTGAATGGCACATAGTAGCGCTCCTCCTAATACTCCGGCTACGCCCATCATGTGGAAGGGGTTGAGCGTCCAGTTGTGGAAGCCTTGGAAAAATAACAAAAAGCGGAATATTGCTGCGACTCCAAACGAGGGCGCAAAAAACCACGATGATTGTCCCAGGGGGTACATCAAAAATACGCTGACAAATACCGCAATCGGGGCGCTAAATGCTAGGGCGTTGTATGGACGAATCCCTACTAACCGGGCGATTTCAAATTGGCGCAACATAAACCCAATTAGGGCAAATGCTCCGTGTAAGGCTACAAATGCCCATAACCCCCCTAGCTGACACCACCTTGTAAAGTTCCAGCCTGCTTCTGGCCCCCACAAAAATAGCAAGGAGTGTCCCATGCTGTCGGCGGGGGTGGATACGGCCACTGTGAGGAAGTTTGCTCCTTCTAGGTAGGAACTGGCGATCCCGTGTGTGTACCACGATGTTACAAACGTTGTCCCTGTTAGCCAACCGCCTAAGGCCATGTACGCGCACGGAAACAGTAGTATGCCGCTCCAGCCTACAAATACGAATCTATCGCGCTTTAACCAGTCGTCTACGGTGTCGAATATGCCGCGACTCGGTGCGCTGCCAACTGCAATTGTCAT